>JAABUI010000121.1_pt1 | contig 115536 bp, 111 predicted proteins | sample 5559111 | NCBI WGS metagenome assembly JAABUI01 (sample SAMN10711870, study PRJNA513365) | rock metagenome | isolation source: Antarctica rocks | place: Antarctica: Victoria Land, Buttleship Promontory | reverse complement strand
AGCTTATGTTCTCCTGAGTCATATAGATAGCCGGCTCTTCCCTTCTAGATACTTTCCTTCCTTAGCATTTATATACTCGTTACATTACACCCATATGACTCGCTCTATGCTGGCCCCTAACATCTACTAAGACGAAATATCAAGACGAAAAGATCAAGTAACAAGTTGAATCACACAAAACTAGAATCATTTAAAATTTTAAAAGTAAAGAGATTGATTAACTACAAGTTGAATCTTTCAACATTTATGAAAATACATTCAATATTTCATATTTCTCTTTTGAAGTTTGCAGACTTGAATACATCAATTCAAACAGAATCTTCAGAAATTGACTCAAAGAGTCAAAACATCAAGTACGAAGTAAAGAATATACTAGATCAACAGAATATCAAAGATCAGTCTCATTGATTAGTCAAGTGAAAAGATTATGAACATATTGAGAACACTTGAAAATCAAAGAAGAATCTTAAGAACTGTCAGATGCTTCTGCAACAGTTTCAGTTAAGAAACTCAATTAATCAAAGTTTGATGAAATCTCAATCTGCTTGAAAGACACGTCAAAGAGAAGATCGTTCAGCGATGATTCGCTAGTCTTTCTCTTTTCTTTCTCGAGCTCAACAATGTTTCAAAACTCTCATTCAATCATCGTCTGTTTCTTGTTCTTCAGAAACACAAATTGATTTTGCAGATGAGTAGTTCTTGCGAAGATCTCTTGCATCTGCTTGTGAGCATTCAGCAGCTCATAAAGAACGCGATCACGTTCTGTCTTTATTCTTTTTCACTTCATCATCGAGAAAGTAAGATTGCATTTGCGATCGAGATGTACACACTTGATGCAACGATTGAATTCGTTGTCGACACGACATTTCTTTTGCAAGCGACTGCAGTGCTCACAAGAACGCATGACAGCATGCTCAGAACTTGTACGCTCAAGAAGATCTCTGCAACGCAAGATAGAGTTTTTTGTTGTGCAATGAGAAAACATGAAGAAAAAGTGATTTTCAAAACGAAAATCTTAAAAGAGAATTTAATGTTAAAAATCTTTCACATGAGATTATGTAACAGCAATGATTAGATAATCATTGAGTAATCAGAGTCTCGAAAGTGATCACTCTGATCGCTTGAATCAGAAGTGATCACAGTGAGCATAATGAGCATGATGCTCATCTTGCTCATCTTGCTCAAGAATGATCAAAGTGATCATTGAGAGCAGAGATGACTTGACATGATTCTTCTATGTTTATATAATGATGATCGTTCTCTTAGATAGAAGCTTCGTGCTCAACTCATGTAATAGTCAATACAGTCTATTGTTTTAGCTATTCTCAGATCTTCAGTCTAATGATTAGTTTGTTACTACACTGATCTTTGTTTATATCTTGTGTTGTTAAAGAAACAATCGTTACACAACTCAATAGCTCTGTTCAAGAAATCTCTATTAATAGTAGTCAATGTTCTCATGAATTCTGAAGATGCAACTCAATAGCTTTGCTCGAGAAATCTCTATCAATAGTAGTCAATGTTTTCATGAACTCTGAAGATGCAACTCAATAGCTCTGCTTGAGAAATCTCTATGAATGATAGTCAATGTTCTCATGAATTCTGAAGATGTAACTCAATAGCTCTGCTCAAGAAATCTCTATGAATGATAGTCTATATTCTCATGAATTCTGAAGATGTGATTGAATCAATGCTGTTTTATGAGTCATTGAAAGATGAGACTTCGTCTCACGACAATAGTCAAAGTCATGTGATGCAATTTTGACTCATCAGAGTCTAAACTAGAAAATGAGATTGATTCAAGATTCAAGAAGACATCGATTTTCTTTAGAATGACGTTAAACACTTCAATGTCTTTGACACAAGCAGCATGATCAAAGTTTCAAACTTTCAACTCAATTATGTCAAGTTGTGTAAAAGATTAATTGAATTGATTTGCTTGAAAAACAACAGAAGTTCTAAAGAAAGAAGAATTTTGATACTTGATTTTTGATGAGTATTCTTTTTGAATGACTTGAAAAATACAACTAAAAGCTTCTTGTTTCAAATGAAAGACAAGATTGAACAAGATTTGTTTCTTGTGAATGAGCTGAGTATTAATTGACTTTTCATGAGTAAATGAAAGATTATATTGCTTCTTGTGAGCAGATGAAAAACTGAATTACTTCTTGCAAGCGAATTGAGAACTGAATTGCTTCTTATGAGCGAACTGAAAACTGAATTGCTTCTTGCAAGCGAACTAAGTGCTGAATTGCTTTTTATAAGTAATCTGTAAACTGAATTATTTTTTGTGAGTGATCTGTAAATTGAACTGCTTCTTGTGAATGATTTGTGAACTGAGTTGCTTCTTGTAAGTGAATTGAGAGCGAGACTGAAGAAAAGCTACTTTGTTAACTTCAAGCGAGAAATTTTCTTCTTGTTGATTAAAATCATAAATATTGACGAGAAATTAACAACAATAATTAAGACAGAAAAAGAAAAACAAGATGAGAATATTGTGTTCAAAATTGACATCAATTACGTAATGATAAAGTCATGATAAATTCATGATGATGAGATATTGACTTAATTCAATGACATAAAAGAATAGTCTTTCAATGTATTCATTGAGAATCATTGTGATTTCAATGACATAAGTAATGTCATTAATTAAAGTGACTTGATCATTAAATTCTTGAAGTCTGTGAGAGTGAGTTAATTAATGCAAGAAAAGATGATGTTGTTACACAAAGAATTTATTTATAAAAACATAAGCAAAAACTTCACTATTAATCAGAGCGAAAGTGAGAACTTTAAATTGAGCTTGACGTAAAATACAGAATACTATCATGTGATTATTTTTGAATGTTGAATTGAATTCAAAGAGTTTCAAGACAGATTTAGCAGAAAACTTTCTATATGATTGAAGTGAGAGTGAAAAGATTGAAACTAGTAGACAAAATGATATGTATACAGATCTCTGAGCATGACTTAGCTCAGAAACTAAACTTTTCTTGTGAGCAGCGAAACTTCTTCATTTATACTGATGATGTTACTTTCATAGATGTTTATGATACGCAGAGTGAAGAGCTTCTTATTTGAGCATTCTTTAATAATTTTGCTTAAATGTTGCAACTTGCAGTAGTAGCACAGCTTTCACTTGTTGCAAATTTTCTTGATCTCAGAAATGATCAAAATCTTATCTTGAATGATGATAATGACAAAGCTTAGATTCATTGACTCATCGAGAAATGAAAGAGAGAGAAACGAAGATATTGTCAAGACAACAGTCACAGAAATGATGATCTTTGAATTCAAAAAGTTACTAGTCAATGCAGAAATGTTCTTGACTTTAATGAATAAAATGATGATGAAGATGAAGCAAGATTAATGATGCTTAAGCTGCTGAAACTCTTCATTAATGTCAAAGAATACTTGAACTCATTGATGAAAGATGAATAATCAAGTTTCATTAAAATTTCATCAGAAAAAGATGATGACTTGAATGAAATAATTGACATTGCGCTTCAGACAGTCAATCAACAAGAAATCTTTCATCAAAGAATATTCTTTCTTTTAATAAAAGAGATTATAATAATTGACAAAGCTATTCATGTCTTACTTCAAAGTTTCACGAAGATATAAATAAACATCTTCTGTTTTGAAAGAATTGTTGCAGCAATAATGTAACTTATGTTATCAATCTGTAAAGATGAAAATGATACAAAGATCATTGACTCAATATTGATTCATTAGATTATGAGTCTTCTTATTTATGATAAGTTGTGACTCGACATAAACGATCTTGACTCGATGAAAGAAGTAATGATCATCATTCATGTTCATGCGCTGTATCTGACTCTGCTCTCATGCATTCAATTAATCTTTATTCTTCTCATACTTAAATATGTCAAGAAGCTTCTTGAATTTAAAAGCAATGAAAATAACAACAGAATTTGCAGAGAGATGAATGACAAGAAAAGATTAATTGTTCAAAGTTTGTGCAATGATCTGAATTATCATTGCAAGAGACTGAGAATTCAACTTTATATAAACTGAAAAACTGAGAATGATGAATGAAAATGAAATGATAACATCATATTGTTGAACTTGATTTTGAAGCTCATGCATTACGCGAAAGATCTTGACTAAATTTTCGATCACACTTTGAGTGAACTGTTTAACAGTATGCTCATCGTCAATTGAAAGATTGTGAGATAACTTTATTTGAGCAAAAGAATAACTAAATGAGATTTCAATGTATGAAAACGTTGCAGAAAGTGTAGATCTTTCATAATGTCAGAAACTGAGCTAAATTAAAGATACTATTAATATAAAAGACTGATATTATTATTACTTTGATAAAATCTAGATACAAGATAATACATCAGATAATGTACAAGACGAAAGATAAAGAGTGAAAGAAAAGAATGAGAACTCAACTTTTATATACATGAATTGAGCAGAATCAAGACTAGACAGTAGTTTTATTGACTTAAGATTGCAAAAGTTTGCACACATGATTGAGATGATTAAAACAAAATTGCTGAAACTAGATTAAGATGATGATGATTAGATTAATGACTTGACATCATGACACAAACTGTCAAAATGCACTTTCAATCATAGTAAAGTTATCTTTCTGAGATTCATGATGAGATGAAAAAATATTCAGATGAAACAGTTTTGTATCAATGCAATCACTAGCTGATCTAAACTCAAGTCTGCAAAAAACATTCTTGTATTCTTGAAATTTGCGAAATTTTATCAACAATTTATAAGAAAGTTCTCTTAAATCATCACGCTCTTAATAAATTTAATCAAGAATGCGAAGAAGAAAACGATGCATTCATTCTTCATAATGACATCGAAAGCAAGAGAAGCTTTTGAAAGATTGAAAACAATCTTTGTTAATGCTTTCATTTTAAAACACTATGATTGAGATTAAACTGATCACGTTGAGTTGAATCATTGAGATCGAGTCGAGTTCTCAACTCGTCAAGACTTAATTCAAGTCAGAATTCTTGACTTGAGTATTTGAGTCAAGTCAAGATGTTCAATTCAAGTATTTAAGTTGAATCAGAAAGTTGAAATCAAGTATCGACTTGAAATTCTCGATTCAACTCGTCAAGACATGAAGATAAATAAATAGATATTTTATTATAACTTTCTATTATGACTCTCTATCATAAATTTCTATCAAATAATCTTCATGTTTCTCTATCATAGCTTCTCTTCATGACTTCTCTTCATGACTCTTTATCAAACAATCTTCATAGTTTTTCATTATGACTCTCTATCATAGCTCTCTATCATAGCTCTCTATCAAAGCTTTCTATCAAATGATCTTCATGTTTTTCTTCATGTTTCTCTTTATGTTTCTTTTCATGTTCTTCTTTATGACTTTCTATCAAAAAGATAATGCAAAAAGATAATGCAAAGGCGAAAAATTGAAAAAATTTCTATATTTAGCTCTCTTGATGTCATATTCGATTGCTTGATGAGTTGAGTTGAGTCAGCGAATTCTGATTCGACTCGAAATCAATATCAAGTCGAGTTATGAGATTCAACTTGAGTATTCAAGTTGAGTCAGAAGATTCAACTTAAGTACTTAAGTTGAGTCAGAATGTAGATATGAAAACTCAACTTGATGATCAGTTTAATTAAGATACAGATCTTTGCATGAAGATCAATGCATCAAATCACGAAGTTGAAGACGTGCTTAATCAGAAGAGTAAGACTGATTATTGACATTTCATTGCATATTATAGTTATAAGTTCAAAGAAGCTGAAGTATGATGAAACATGCATAATAAAAAGCTGTATGCTATAGTTCTTGATTTTAAGAACTGATGACACTATCTTCAGAATAGCAAGCAACTCATATGTGTGATAACAGATCACAATAATCTTCATTACTTTATGATGATGAAGAAGCTCAATGCATAACAAATGCGCTGAGCTGAGAAATTAACTGCGTTTGACTTTCATATAAAATATCACAGAGACAAATTAAACTTTGTGAATGCATCATTAAGAAGACTCGACATCATGAAATTGAATGATAGTGAGAAGAATAATGATTATTTTCTATTTACTTTGCAAAACAAACTTCGCAATCAAAAATGTTAATTTAAACTGCTAAAGAATGAAGAAGTTTTGACAATGATCAAACTCACAACATTGACAACATGATTGAATGACATAGTCATTACAGATACTTGAGTCATGTGTTTAAATGAGAAAGTACTCATTAGATCTTGCAAAATTCTAAACATTGCATCGTCTTAACTTCTGATTCATCAAATTATGAAGTTGAAGAGATTTTATTTGAAGATGAGTAAATCAATAATTGCGTGATTGCTGAAGTTACAACAAAAAGACATCTTTATTGCAAATAAGAAGTGATGTTAATGATTTGCATCTAGAAAGAATGAACTTTCAAAATGAAGTATGAAAGATGATGAACTGCTACGTCATGATCTTGCAGTTTATGTACTCAATGACTTTGCTACAAGAGATGAGATTCTGCATATGAATCATGATGATTTTGAAGCAAATCATTTCACATGCGCTTGTATTAAGACTGCAATAAGAAGAAAATATTACTGATTGAAAATACTCAAAAAGATAATGAAATATGTTTGCATCTGTTCAGACTGTCAGCAAGTGCGAATGCATCATCATAAGTTCTATGAGAAGCTGACGTTTATATTTTCAGAAAGTGTGAATTTATTTCACATGATGATCATGAATTTCATAACAGATATGCTCTTTGCAAAAAATTCATATATTGAAAAAACAAGCGATGTTATATTAATAATAATAAATAAGTTGATCAAGCATGCAATTTATATTTCAATGATCAAAGATTTGAACATTGAGAGACTTGTGAATCTGCTATGATGAGAATTCATATCTCAGCATGAAATGATGCGAAGCATTATATCAAATCAAAACTCATTGTTTATTAATCATTTTTGAATCACTCTATGTTGACATCTTGAAGCGAAGCGAAAGCTAAACACTGCGTTTCATTCATAAATTAAAGATGACGTTTACATATAACAACAACGTACACACTAATGTTGAAAAAACTTCACATGAGCTTTTAAAGAAATATACTGTGAGCTTTGCAAAAACATCTGAGAACAGAACTTTAAAAAGAAAGATATTCTTAACTATAAAGTGAGCACAATAATTACAAAGTATCAGAGAATATTTAATGAAACTATGAAAGTGAGTAGCAGAACAGCAAGCAAAGTATTATAATGCTCATCATAAAGTTGCAAACTTTCAAATGAAAGACAAAGTGCTTCTGCAAAGTATAAACATTTATACACTTCAATTAAAGAAGAAGATTGATCATAAACAATTGAGATCATTTAAAATATTGAAGAAGATCAATACATAAGCATATAAGCTTAAATTATCTGAAAAATATGATGCAATTCACTCAATCTTTCATATCTCTTTATTGAAATTTTGACACTTGCATGATGAGAATTTGAAGTTGCAAATCATTCTCATAGAAAAGAAAGAAAAATGAAAGATAAAGAAGATACTTGATCAGCGAATCAAGAAAGAAAAGATTGAATATTTAGTTCAATAAGTTGATTCATCTTTTCATGAAAACTTCTGAGAATCAATGAAAAATCTTAGTAATGCAAAGAAGATCATTGAAAACTATGAGATAGAAAGATAAATACATCAGTTGATTGTGAAGAAGTTAAAGAGAAAAAAGAGAGATAGATTACATAAGAGTCATGATTGAAAGAATATCAAAAGTGCAAAGACATGAGTTTAAGAAGTTGATATTAAACTATAATTATAAAATTTCATGCAACATATGTCTTTTAAAAAAGAAGATGATGAACGTTGTGAAAAAGTGAAGAAAAGAAGTGATCAACGATCGCGAGCGAGAATGTCAAAGTGAAGAGAAAAGTTATTTATTCATCAGCGAATCTCGTCACGCACTGCTTGCTTCAGTTGATATTTATAAGATGAAGATGAAGTGATGTGATGATGATGAGAAGTGACAAAGATGAGAAAGATGAAAGTTTTTACTCGACTGTTAAATACAATCTCACATGCTGAGAGAAAAAACTACTCACTCTCTCATTATCAAAGACGAAGAGTGAGATAATCTTAAGCATAAGTGATGAGATGTTGAATTATTGCTTGCGCAGCATGATGCATTATCAGCTGAAGAGAGCGCAAGACTAAATTCATCACGCAATCATGCTTTTCTTTGAAACAATGCTTGCATTTGCAAGCACGCTCAATGAAAGCACGACATGTGTGAATCATCACTACGCTCAAATGATGAACGCAGCGACAGCATCAGATTTTCTGATCATGATGATTTAACATACATCAGCATTTATCAAAACATGCAAAGATAAATATATTTATCAAAGATCATGAATTCAGTCATCAATGCAACAAACGCAAGAAAAGCAGAAGAAGCAGATGTGACAAATGTCACAATGATGACGACGTGAAGAAAAATATACATTTCAAGAAAATGACCAGACTTCGCGAGCATGTTAGCATGATCTCAGTGAGTGCAAATGCTGTTACTTATCATGATAGTGATGATGATGATGATGTTGATATTGCTATGTCATTCACATTAACTCATGAGCTGACTTGCATCACAACAACGCTGCGATGAAAGAAGTTCATATCATGAGCTGCAAGCTATGTAAGATACACATAGCAGATCTTATGCTTCATTAGTTTGAAAAAGCAGTACTCATGAAAAAGTATGTTGAGATGAGACAAGAAGAAAAGAAAAGAAAGAAAGAAAGCAAAGCTGAAGAGTTGATATCAACAATCTTGCACTAACTTTGTTTATGCTTGTTAACATGATTAATTCATGACATTTCTACACAGATGTTAAAGCGCTAAAGAAGTCATTACTACGTTGTCAACTGCAAGAAGACAATACGATGCTATGAAGACTTAAAGATTAAGTCTTTAAAAGAGAATGCAATTGTGAGAATGCATCTCATTGACTATGAACGATGCGTGTTTGCAAGACTAGCTTGTAAAACTAAATTAAAGAGATTAATGAATGAATAAAAATAATGACTTGACAGAAGATAAAAACTCTGCAAGCTTTTGCTTTCGTTTCTTAGCAATTAGTTCTATCATCAATAAAGTGCTATCTTATTATTTTTTACTACGCAGTTTCATATAAAGAGATCTTGTCATCTCACAATAATAATGTCATTCTGATGAGTAAACATTGAATGATCAATTTCTATTTTTTGATAGTTAATGAAAATAAAATAAACTTTCAGAGTTGCATATCATTCTTGAGATATTTGTTTCAGTTCATATAGAATCTTGTTTAAATGACAGATCAAAAAGATCTCATTTGATTTTTTTTGCTCAAATCTTGATGATTACTGCATTCAAATCTTTTCTTTTAGATGTGCTTCTAGAAAGATGATGATGATATTCATTTATTCAACTTTATAGTCATATTTGATCATCAATGCTAAAAGCATTTTGATGATGATGACTTTGATCATCAAGATAAAGATCTCATCATAATCAATCTCTTGCTTTTGATAAAATCTCTTACACACTCATTTAACTTTGTATTTGATCATCTTTTCTTTGAGTTCTCGCTTAATGATAGTTACTCAGCACGTTGACAATATTCATTAACTCAACTAAATGAAGATATTCTTAGAATAAAGATGTTGTTAATGATGTGAACGTTTAGTTCACTTCTGAAAACAAGCTTTCATTGTTCTCAATCAAGATTGACTTTAGCTTGTTTCACTGTTTGTAATGTATTAAATTCAATTTGAATTTAATTTGCTTAACTGACAAATTCTTGATTGTCTTTGATTAAAATGATCACGTCAAGTTGAAATTTTTTTGAAAAAGTGTCGAGTTGAGTTGAGAAGTTGAACTCAAGCACTTGAATCAAGTTGAGAAGCTTGACTCGATAACTTGACTCGAAAACTTGACTCGACTCGACAAGATATTAGATAGATGTAAATAGCTTGATTGAACAGTCTTCATGATTTTCTTCATGACTTTCTATCATGTTTTCTCGTCATGACTCTCTATCAAAGTCAAACGATCTTCATGTTTTTCCTTCATGTTTTTCTTCATGTTTCTCTTCATGTTTCTCTCTATGTTTCTCGTCATAACTTTCTTCATGTTTCTCTTCATGTTTCTCTTCATGTTTCTCGTCATGACTTTCTTCATGTTTCTCTTCATGTTCTTCGTCATGACTCTCTTCATGTTTCTCTTCATGTTTCTCTTCATGTTTCTCTTCATGTTTCTCGTCATGATTTTCTATCAAACAATCTTCATGTTTTTCTTCATGACTTTCTATTAAAAGATAATGCAAAAAGATAATGCAAAAGTCAAAAACCGGAAAAATTTCTATATTTAACTCTCTTGACATCAAGCTTGAATTCTTGATGAGTCGAGTCGAGTTGACTCAATTCTCAGTCGAGTCGAATCGCGTCAAGTTGAAAATATGAGCAACTCGACTCGAGTTGAATTGAAAATGTGAGCAACTCAACTTGATCTCGATTCGAGTTCAAAATGTCAACTTGAAACTCGACTTGATGATCAGTCTATCTTTGATTCAAAAATCATTAAAAGTCTTGTAATTAATTAATTCAGCAATGACTCATTTGAAACATTCACTTGAAGCATCAGAAATATCAGTATCACTTGAGTTATTTAATTCAATTAATTCAGATTTTAGTTTTAATGATTTGCTTTTAGTTTTCTGTGAAGTAACTGATGTTCTTGTTTGATGATTGTTGATTTGATCATCAAAGCTTAGTATTAAAAGATCTTTATCATATCTCTTGACTTCAATGACTATCTCATTTCATTGAACGTGACTAAATATTAATATCTTCTTTTTATTTCACAAGTGATATTGATTGACTTTCTCATAGTTCAAGAACTGACATTTTAAGCTCTTGTCATTGAGCTTTCAATAAACTTTCTTTACATGATAATAAACTATGCATTTGAACATATGCAAATAACTAAGATCAGACTTCTTGTCATGTCATGTCTCATAGAGAGTTATTTTGTTCAACGTAGTGATAAAACTTTTGTTCTTCAAATAAATGACAATTATTATTGTCTTCTTTCATAGTTTTATTGACAAATTGATGCTAGATAGTATAGCATGAGTTTATTTAAAAAGAGTGTAAAAACATTGTTTTGCAACTTTATTTTAACTTAAGTTATATAAAGTTAAATCAGCGATGAAACTCATCTGTATGTGATGCTAACTACGAATCTACTGTTTAGTTATAGTAGAGTCTAAAGATTATCAAAAGTTTGAATGACATTGAGACGTTGCATGATGATGAAGCGCTGTGCGTTGATCACGTGCAGAGTTTTCGTGATCATGCAGACTTTGATAATCTTAATGCGCATGTTACAAAGTAATTTGCATGCAAATGAGAAAGTCAAATAAAACGCAGAACTATGAGAAAAATCGCTTATGAAAATCATTCGATTCAGCATCTTGTCATCGCGATGACAAGAACTGAAACAGAATACACTCATATTTGATCTGTTGAGAGTGATTAGCAGAAAGAACTTGAATCATGAACATTCTTTAAATTTACATGCTGCCTACGTATAGATCTTGTTAAGACTGCGTGTCTGTTACTACAACATAAGCAACTCACGAGTCTTGTTAAGTTCAACATGAGTAAACTCAAAAGTCTTATTAATATCGTTTAACAGACATTCAGACATAAACATTCTATATGTAAATAATATACTGACGAGAAGACTTCGTTAAAAGAAGAGAAACACAAGCGAGTTAATAAAGAATAATTGAACTATGTTGTCTGATTAGAAGTGTAGTATATGAATATCTTTGCAAGACATGATCAATCTGCATGAGAAAAATCTTTACAAATAACGCGAAACAGATGAGTCACAAATTTTACAAGCGAAGCGAGCGTCTGCAAGATGTGATATACAATGATGATGATTGTCAGCTTTGAGAATCTTATTTCTTCACTGAGTTTTGACTCTTGAATGTCTTGATGATAAAATCAATCTCTAGTTGAAGACATCATTTATATAGCTTGAAAGAACAGTAATGTGTGTCGATGTGATTAAAGAAGAAATCGACTGCGATATACATGCATATCGCAGACGAAACATCTGTGTTAGGGGCCAGCATAGAGCGAGTCATATGGGTGTAATGTAACGAGTATATAAATGCTAAGGAAGGAAAGTATCTAGAAGGGAAGAGCCGGCTATCTATATGACTCAGGAGAACATAAGCTAACCCTGAATAGGGTTGGCCTCGGAACAACCCTATAGCCTAGCGGCGAGCGGCCGGCGATAGTCATCAACATAGCCACCAACATAGCTACCAACATAGGTGCGTAGCTAGGATCGTAACAATCTGCAACTCATGCTTAAGAAGTAAACTGTTGAAATCTGAGCAGTGAGAGATCTCATTTCTCTTGAACTGTGAATCTGTCGTGAGAAAACTTTCTGAGTAATCTCTCGAGTCTAAAAGGAAAATCAGCATAGAGATCGAGCTCTATATATGTTGCATGCAACGTATACAACATATTTTTGATAAACGATGTCTTTGAAATGACTCAGAAGAAAAAAACAACGAGAATCAGAACGCGTTCATTGCGAAGAATGTACAGAAACTGAAGACATTCATACAACTGCTTAACAAGCAGCTACAAACATAAGATAGCATGCAAACACAAGATAACATACGCTTCTCATTGAAAATCACGTCATGAGCAAATGTGACAAGAGAAGAAGTAACAATGAGAAAGTAACGTCTCAGAGATGAATTGTCATTGCTTCGCAAGAGATGAAAAGTCATGATGAAGATAGCAGAAAGAAAGAAAATAAAGAAGATACAAAAGAAATTTATTGAACAAATTCTTCAAGAAATCATAAACGTGTTGACAGCTCAAAAAGATTTAATCATATCTCTTCGCAAACTTGAAAGCGAAGACATCATACTTCACGCAGTGAGTTCAGAAGCTCAAGCAATTCTGAAAAGATTTCAGACATGAGCAAAAGAAATTGCAAGCTTGATACATATAGTGCATCGAATCTTCACTGTGCTAGCATATGAGATACACATTACAATAGACACAAGAAATCAGAAAGTGATCATTAAAAGACTGATAAAAGATAACGCAAGACTTCATAAGAATCTAAAGATTTTAAGAATAGTTTAACTCAAGAAAATAGTCAAAAGTAAAAACATTCACTCGTCGCTCATCATAAAGATCGCAATCGAAGCAATGACAAATCAACTAATGAATGAGAGCATGTTAAACTTGTATCAAGAATGTTCATGTAAACTGTTTGAAAAAAACTGTCACATCACTCAGTGCTACAGATGCTTTGAATTTGATCATATGATCAGATTTTGCAAGAAGAAACAACGCTGTGCTAAATGCGCAGACAAACATCACATTGAAGAGTGCATAATGTCTTCAAACAGAAGACGTTGCGTCAATTGCAATGAAGATCACGAACTCTGAAGACGCATCTGTCTCAAATGATAACAGCAGATGAAACAGATGTCAGAAATCTACAGAAACAGATTGATCAAATATTTGAAAGTGTCGAAATACAATCGCGCATCTCTCTTGCTGTTTCTGAACTTTCTAAGCTCAATGAATACGTTGAGCTCAACAGATTTTGTAGATTCAACAAATTCTTCAAGCTCAATAAGCATCATGTTAAAAACATGTAATTGAGACGTTGAATTGACATGACAGATGATAGAAGTCAAGAAGAGATGAGTTGATCTCTTCTCATGCGTGACTAGCAACTCAGATGAGACAACATCTGAGCAGACTCAGAAACACTCAATCAGAAAGTGTGAAAGACTTTCAATGATCAAAAGCATACAAAGAGTCTTTTCAGTGCAGAGTCAACAACAGCTACAAATAACTTTATGATAAAACAACTCTTTCTATGAATTCTACAGTACAACATCAAAAAGTCATTAAAGATTCAAGAATCATTCTTGATTGACAGAGAAATTCGCAAATTTGACATAGTAGTCATACAGAAGTAAGAATGCAACATCAATGATTTATAATCATTTAGCTCAGCTCACAACTTCTTTCATCTAGTGAAAAACTCGTCATCTCAGTCAAAAACATGCATATATGTTAATAAACACTTAAGACTCGATCAGTAAACAGTAAAGACAGTTGAGTCAGACATCTGCTTAATCAGAATATTAACTCGCAACATAGACAGCGAAATGCAGATGTTAAGACTTCTAAACGTCTACAACTTGAGCTCACTATTCATTACATTCACAGAGAAATTCTTAACTATCTTTCATCTGAATGAACTACTCAAGAATAATTGTGAACAACTAGTTGTAAAAGACTTCAATCTACATCATTCACACTGAGAGAGATGAAGATGCTTCACTCGACATATGATGATCAATATTCTACTAAACATCATTACAAATACAAGACTGAGACTACTGCTGAAATCAGGCACAATCACTTGCAAGATTCACAATCAGTTTACAACAATAAATTTAGTCTTTAGCAGCGAGAAAATACAGTCTATAACACGTAAGTGCGAAGTACAAATCAATTTACATCAAAGATCAGATCATCTTTCGATTGTCACAGAGCTAAATCTACAAACAATCTCAGTGCAGTCTTCAACTTGTCGACTCTGAAAAAAAATGAACACAGAAGCACTGAGTGCTTATCTGCAAATACATCTTTCGTCAGATCACTTTTTGAACAGCAAAGCTGAGATAAATGACAGAGTGACAGAGATTATCAGAATACTACAAGAGATCATTGAGAAGTTTACTTTCTGAGCAAAATCATTAAATTGAGCAAGAAACTTCTGAAATCAGAGCTGCTTCGAAGTAGTAATGAAACCAAGATGATTGTGAATCATATGAAAAACACAAAATATATTAAAGACATGAAATAAATATCTGAAACATAATAATCACAAAAACAAGATCATCAGACAAACAAAATGCATACACTTCAGATCACAGATGCATGAGTTAAGTGATGCATTGAAATCAATATGATGCTTTGCAAAATGAGTTAGAATCAAAAGTCAGCTATCTAAAAAGCTTTCTCAGTTTTTGTTGCTGAAACGAGATGATACTGATCACATGATAACAACGTTTGAAGAAAAAATCGAGATGCTGCAAGGAAAATTCTTTCCTTCACTCTCATAAGCAGATGTCAACGACATTTCAGATTCATTCATATCTTTGACAGTATCATCAAATTCACGCATTTCAGAGAATGAGATGAAGTGAGTAATCAGATGAATAAAAGCGAACAAAGCGTCAAACGTCTCTGAAATTTCAAACAGAGCACTTCAAGCAGATTTCACAAAACTGATCTCAGTGCTGACGAGTCTATTCAACGCATGCGTAATACACAAATATCATTCAAAGCAGTTCAAAAAGACTCAAACAATAGTGCTATGCAAATCAAAGAAAAGCGACTACATTAACTTGAAAACATATTGACTCATTGCTTTGCTTGATATCATGAGCAAAGCTTTAGAATCAATTATGATCAAAAGATTGAATGACATAGTTGAGACTCATCACATGCTTTCGAATGCTCAAATGAAAGCGAAATGTAAACGATTCATGATCTTGATGTTAAATCTACTAGTAAATTAAGTTCACATCATGTGAGACTGCAAAATTAAGTACGTGATCTTCATGCTAAGTCTAGATGTTGTCAAAGCATTTGATCAAGTCTTGCACATCAGACTGCTGCATATGCTAAAAATGAGAAGAACGTTGAGCTACATAGTCAAATGAGCATGCAGCTTTCTAAACAACAGAGAAACATCATTGACATTCAATGAGCAAATGAGCACTATGCGTAAGATAAATGCAAACATATTTCAAGAATTTCTTATTTCATCGATTTTCTTTCTATTTTTCAACGTAAGTTTAATTGAAAAATGCAAAGCATTGAGAATCAAAATTGAAGTGCTTGACTTTGTAAATGATATCAACATTCTAGTCTATGACAGATTCATCAAAGAAATTTGCAAAACATTGAGCAAGACATATGATGTCTGCGCGAAGTGAGCTTGAACTCATGATACAACGTTCACATCAGAAAAATATGAGTTCACTCATTTCACTAGAAAATCGAGAAAATTTGACATGATGACTAGCATATAAATAGAAAGCTCAATGATTAAGTTGAAGTCAGACATGCAAGTTTTAAAGATTCAACTGAACATGAAACTGCAATAAGACGCGCATCTTTGATAAATAGAAGTGAGTCACATAATAAGAATGCTTGCGCTTAGTCATTTAGAAGTCTTCACATGAGAAGCAATCTTCACAAAAGCAAGATAAGTGTACTCAGCTGTAATAAGATCAGAAATTGCATTTGAAGCATCAGTCTGACATTAACGTGACAAAGAGAAAGAACTGTCAGACAAGAAATGTAGACTAGAAACTTTGTAGAATCAGACTCTACGTTACGTTGTGAAAGTGTTCAAAAGAGTAAGCATTGAAACACTAAAGATCAAAATGTGCACAAGCTCGCTGCATGTTCATCTGAACATGCTACAGAATAAAGTCACATTACGCAGTTGAGTCAACGACAGAATGCAAGAAACTAGATGAGCATGCAAATTCATACACATTCAACTGTGAAAATTAATTGTCTCATCTTTCGCTTTTCTGTCATCAAGAAAATAGTGCTTCTGAACACATTTATTCAAGAAGACGTAAGAATGCAATCTAGATGCAGATGATTCAACTCTTCTATGATGATTTCAATAAGTGATAGCATTGCAATAATATTATATCACAAAGATCAATGAGAGCAACGATGAAAAAAATACAAGAAACGCATCGCAGATGTCAATGCAATCTCAGCACAAAGATCTCATCTATTCAACAAGATGATGAAGATGCATGATGATTTTCAGAAGGCTGAAAGCATTCTTGCAACTCATATCAGAATCAAATGTATAGATCTTAATGTTTATCTGCACTCAAGAAACGTTTCAAGCACAAATAGCTTGCGATGCGATTGCGAACGAAGTCATCAGACAGCGAAGCATGTACTCATGCATTGTTCGAACTGAACACATTTGCGATCAAGAATGCTACGTGATGTTAACTTCTTGAACTATCGAATAATTGTTGCAATCACGAAAGATCTCAGAGCAGAAGCGAGAATGATGATGAAAACGAAACTTCTGAAGCAATTTAAAGTGACTAGAACACTCATTCTTTAACGTGCAATCAACGCGAACAAATTTGATACATAGTCTTAATCTTGTCGTTTCAACTGCGTGAAGCAGTCGTATAGATAGCGAGTGATTTTCTACCTCAGAGAATTTTGTTCACTCGACACATATAACATAGAATCTCTCATGAGTCGATCTAATTGATGTCACAAGAATGTATGAATTTATTATTATTATTATATGAAGTTATCAACTTTCATTTAATCTTATGCTTCTTGAGCAAATCAATGATGTGATGATCAACATACTTTTCTTCATTATCTGAATGAAATTAATGAATCAAAGTGTCTCGATTCTTCATTAAATTCAAATAGTTTCAAAGTACATCTTTTAGATTGAATTTTCAATCTATTAAATAAATGATTGTATATTGACTGTAATCATTAATCATAGTGACAACATATTTGAATTCTTCATCAATCATGAGTATTTTATCATCATCGACAAGATTCAAATGTATTAACTCATCAATTTTGATTAGATTGATCATTGAATCAAGTTTTCATATTTACATTCTGACTCGACTCAAGTACTTGAGTTGAATCTTTTGACTTGACTCGAATACTCGAATTGAATCTTATGACTCAACTCGATATTGATCTTGAGTTGAGTCAGAATTCGTTGACTTGACTCGATTCATCAAGCAATCGAATATGACATCAAGAGAACTAAATATAGAAATTTTTCCGATTTTTCGTCTTTGCATTACCTTTTTGCATTATCTTTTTGATAGAAAGTCATAAAGAGAAACATGAAGAGAAACATAAAGAGAAACATAAAGAGAAACATGAAGAGAAATATGAAGATCATTTGATAGAAAGCTTTGATAAAGAACTATGATAGAAGAGCTATGATAGAAAGTCATGACGGAAAACTATGAAGACTGTTTGATAAAAAGTCATGAAGAGAAGTCATGAAGAAAAGCTATGATAGAAAAACATAAAGGCTATTTGATAGAGAGTCATAATAAAGAGTCATAATAGAGAGTCATAATAGAATATCTATCTATTTATCTTCATGTCTTGACGAATCAAATCGAGAATTTCAAGTCAATACTTGATTTCAACTCTCTGACTTGACTCAAATACTTAAGTCAAACATCTCAATTCAACTCAAATACTCAAGTCAAGAATTCTGACTTGAATTGAGTCTTAACGAGTCGAGAACTTGACTCAATCTTGATGATTCAACTTGATGTAATCAGTTTAATTTTGATGAATTTTGTGTGAAATCTTCAACTTGAAGCTCAATGTTACTTGTTTAAGACACAAGTTTCACATATTGATTCTGAGAATTCTTTTTCTTCTAAACTATTGATTGAATTCACATCAATGTTGATGCTTATATTAACTAAACATTTTACGTCTGTCATATTCAGATGAGCTAGTCATTTATATCATTGATGTCATGACACTTTGATCGATTCATGTGTTCTGCTTATCAGTGTTTGAAAATTTGAGAAGTTAGCTGATGCATTCACGAAGTAGAATTTCTCATCACTTCTCAAGTTGATGAGAGCGATGACTTTCATTGAGTCAATGAATAGAAATTTATCTTTCTGTATACTACATGTATATTCTTTGACTTTCACTTGTTCAACTGACATCAAATTATAATGCAGTCTTGAACAGTAATAAACATTGTTTAGTTGAATTTTGATTGATTGATTTTTCAGCAAAATATTGATTATAATCATATTTTTTTTGATCGACAACAAGATTCATCTATACATGATGTCAACTATGAATCTTTTGATTCTATTGCAGAATAGAAGTTAGAAGAGTCAAGAAATCTTAATTCAATGCAGTTTGATTGAAGTTAAAACGTTGCGTGATCATGAAAGCTGTCATGCAGAGTTTTCATTCATGCGACAGCATTCTTTCTAACAGCTACAACTCACAAAGAAGATTAATGATAAGTTGATGTCAGTATGAGATGAAAAGATATCACTAGTGAAATAGTCAATTCAGATGATGAGTCTCAAGATTATGATTACAAGTGATCAAAGAAGTTGTGACTCGTTGACTGCGTTGATATACTGAAGAAGCTCGTTGAGCTCGACTTTTTTATTCATTGACATCATAAACAGTAAGTGATGAAAAGATACTGAATAGAATAGTTGATTCAGATGTTGAGTCTTGAGTTTGTGATTACATGTGATCGAAGAAGTAATGACTCGTTGACTGCGCTGATATACTGAGAAAACTCAACGAGCTCAACTTCTTTACTTATATCGACAAGTCATGCATCTATCTACGTGAATGATCAAAAGCACAAAAAAACAATCAGAATGCATTCTTTACTATTGATCAGAGCTAAGCATTCAACTACGACTGCGATTGCACATTTATATCAACAACACATTCAATGTTTACATGACACAAGACAAGAGCAGAATAGAATTATGTATAATCACACTTTATTTTCTCATCATGCACATCTCTCTTTCATCACATATTTTCTTACTTAATGAATGATAATCATTAAGCAAAGAACACAGTTTTGACATTACAATCATGAGCATCACGAATGCAAAGAAATCATGATCTTCGTGATCAAAGATCGAAACATCATTGTATAAAAGATCATCAATGAAAAGCAGAGCAAGAACAATGCATAGCAAGAAAACAGCACAGACACGCATCAAGAGTTTAAGCGTCATGCGCTGAATAAAAGCTATAGATTCATTACTGATACTATTGTCTCAGCGTTGTTGTCTTGATGATGTGCAGTCGCTGTGTAGTCGATGAGCGATTTTCTTTCTCAGAGAATTTTGTTCATTTGATACACATAGCATAGTTTTCTCTCATGAATCGAACTTAAATCGATGTCACAAGAGTGTATGATCAATCAATCAATCATATCTTTTTCAATAATAATTACTGCTTCATTATTTGCAGTAACAATGCTGTTTTTAATCACTTTTCAATATGTTTATTCATTAAACAAGTTCTTGTTGTAGCAAACATGATTCTCAGCTTTGATGTTTATTCATCAGACGTTGATGCAATTACATGCTTAATTAATGAAGAAGATTTTCATTAATCTGACTATTTTGATCTTGAAGTCTATTTCAAAGTCAACGACTAGATTCTTGTTTCTTTCGCTGAGTTTTCAATCATCTGAATGAAAATTAAAATGTAAATATCAGCACTTCTGTTAATCATGACTTGTTTGCTTGCAATGAGAGCAAATTTTATTTGACTCTTTTTGAAATTTGTTGCTTTCAAATTTTCTCTTCTTTTCATCAAACTGAGTTATCATGCTCTTGAAGCTAAAGTTCTTCTCTTCATTCATTCATTTGTCATGATTGATTAAAGCGATAATCATCTTATTAATTAATAGCTTGAATTTGTTGATCTTGATGCTCTGTATCAGATCAAAGATGTATGATTCTAGACTTTTGTTAAAATCTAGAAGAAAAAGATTACTTAACAGTCATGATTTTATCATTTTTTCGATGTTTGAACATCTGATAGTGATTCATTTGAATGAATCAACATAGTTCTGAATGAATTTGAAATTTGATTGTTTTGAATGATTAAGTTCTTTGATGATCATATCGCAGACTCTATCATTTTTATTCATTCAATAGTGAGCAGCGATGACATACTCTTTTCTGACTGTTGTCAAAGCAACAAATGCAGCTGCTGTTAAGATGAATGCAGCTGTTGTTGAGATGAATGCAATCAATGTTGTAGAGAATGTATCTGCTGTCGATGCGTTGAATTTTGAAGCTTTCAATTTCTTCAGTCACTTCAAGATGATCATTCAGAGATCTTTGACTTTCAAGACACTGATTATGTTCTTCTTTCATGATTCATAGTTCTCACTTCTTTTTAGCTTCAAAACATGATAATTCTTTGAATCTTTCATTGTGAAAGTGATTGAGATATGAGAGTGTGAAATTGATGATGATGAGATTGATGATGATGAGATTGATGCTTTAAGTTCTGCTTTTAAATATGTTTGTGATAGCGAAATAAAGCTAACTCAAGCTCATAATCTATTGATATATGAGAGTCAGAACGAATATATGCATGTAGATATATTGACTATGTAGTAGAGACATATATCTAGTTGATTGATAGATAGATAGTGACGAAGAAAGAAAGAAGTAGAAGGTGAGCTATATATTTCTAGAGTCAAGCCGACTAGAGTCGACTAAAGTCGAAGCGAAGATATCTAAACATCGAGGTTTATATGTATGCGTTACGTACGTGTTACGTACGAACATACCCCATTTTCAACAGAACGTACTATACATCAAAAAAGGTCACAGGTTTGAGACTGTAATAGTTGATGTATAACGGCAAGAGAGATGAAATTTGTGATTGAAGTTTAAAGAAGCGCGAACTGACGAGATAGCAGGGGGATTTTGAGATCTTGTATAAAGACGAAACTCACAAAGTTCATCGTTAAAATACGTGTAAAATGATGAACATGTCATAATGTAAAGATTCGAATCAAATCAAGTGACTTACCTAAGTACTCTCTCTCTATCATTCTCTCTTCTCATTGGCTCTTCTCAAAGCACTCTCACAGCTGCTTGCCTAGAGATTTCACGCTAGTTGGCCAAAGCCGCAAGGCTGCGTGGCTGCCAGTGACCGACTTCTTCGTCGTCTGAATGAAACCTTATACATAGTTAGTTACCCCATGCAGTTAGCCGACTACTGCACGCTTGAAACATCAAACATTTAGATCTCTCTTTTGATCATCACTATCATTATCACCATCATCATCGCCTCAAAAACACACATGTATAAATTAGTCACCTCAAACAACTTTCGCATTGTTCAACGGGCATCTCAAATTGGGAACACCTTTTCGCTTCTTCGTCGCATCAGCGACATCTTCGAAAATATGAGGATGACTCTCATGAATTCAGAGCTGTTTTTCGAATGAATTTGCAGAGAAAAGAGCAAGAATCTCTTGAACACACGCTTGCAGGCGGAAGAAAGCATAAATGAATCGATTACGAGTTCAGAAAGGTTTGTTTTGGGTCAACGAAGACGACAGTTGTCAGGGACTAGGCTAGGTACTATCAATTGAAGGATGTATATTACTTTGATATGATCTAGGTACAAGACATACACCAGGTAATGTACAAGACGAAAGACAAAGGATGAAAGCGAGGGCGAGGGCGAGCTTCTATTTACATGATTCAATGGCCGCGTTTAAGATTGCGACAGGCTAGACAATTACTGCGCCCTAGATCTAGGCCAGATCTAGGCCAGATATCCGGGCCCTCAGGATGAGGTTATTCAGATATTTGGCAAAGATATCGGGCATACAGCAATGGCATGGCCAGGAATACCCATTTGATAGGGGCTAGGATGGCTTCGGGCAACAGCTATGGGAAATAGCAGGTTACTTGGCTTCAGAGGGAGCTAACTAGTCAGGGAGTGTTTTTTCGGCTGCATCGGTGGCAGAGGGAGCTTTCTGAGCAAATGGAGCTTTCGAATAGCTTCAAAATTTGGCGCCAGCGAGATGATAGGCGATAGGCCGTGCAAGAAAGAGTGTTGAAACGAGAGTTATGCTCGGACCTATCGAGGTCACATGACGCACTGTAGTTAACCGAAGCTTCGAACCTTCATAGAATCCCCATTCTACATATGCTGCAAACCCTTCTAGTTCAGTCATATTTCAACGCATCTAAACCAACGGTCACACTAAAGTCGTTGCATCGTTGTATAGTTGTATCGACGAGGCGAGTTTCATATGGTTCATCGACCGATGGCTTCAACTTGTTTGATTTGATGTCGAATATGTTCCTCGTGCGGTAGTAGCGTAACCTCATGAAAGTGCTAAAATCGAAAACGTTTTCTTAATTGACCACCATGCTACATCGAGCAAAGCAAGTTGTAGTGTTAATAGCCTTGATTAGTCAGTGTATTGAAATTCAACCCTGTTCGAACGGCAAACTGAGAAGGTCCAGGGCATCTTAGGGACTCCCAGTACAGTAAGGTGAGGGACGCCCCTATCCATTGAACGAGAGCATGGAGCAAACGGCTAAAGTATCTTGTGCGAATCGCGTATTTGTAGTAGAAGATGTGCATCTTGAATTGCGAGACTCGGATCGAATATATGCCCGTCGAAACTTGAATAGGACAACCAACTTGCGATCTCAAGTATCGCCTTCAGCGGTTTCTGTATGAGCCCGGACATGCAATGGTGAACCAGCCAAGCCACACAGGAAATATGCCATTCTCCAGTTCGCAACATGTCGGTATCATATCATACCAGCTCTTAACCTGTGGCCCCAACGTCACTATAAGTGTAAAAGCTCCAGCATTAGTGCTTGGTTGACTTTCTTTCATCACCCACGAACCACACAGTCCCTGTTTCCCGTGATGATTACACCATATTCTGCCACCCCCGCTCCTCCAGAGGACCCCACCACGCCACCCACGCAACCGCCAACAGCGCCAGAAACTCGCCCAAGTCCAGCCCCCACCATATGTCAACCGTGACTTTGGTCAGACCTCCAAAATACCACCCAACAAGTGCCGCCTCGCATAGCACCAGACCGCAGAGGAAAACGTCGAAATGCCAACGGGTGTACACCGTTCCAAACACTACACGCTCGCCCATCATACGACCCAGCAGGTGTAGGAGCCATGCTTCACCAAAGAAGTGTAGAACCGCGATGACGAGACGTGGTATGAAGCTGAAGGAGAAGGCTCCGCTGACGACGGAGAGAACGGAGACGAAGGTATCGAGGACTAGAACGATGCACATGCAGATGCGACGGAGAAGGACGGCGCGCGATGGACAGTTGAAGGGGGAAAAGGCGGCCATGGTGAGACCAGGCCAGCAGCTGCGGGCTGAAGGGCAGCCATGGTGATTCTGAGATTGAGAGGAGGCATAGGTAGGGGGAGGATCGGTGGGTTTGCGGAAGGACTCGAAAACCATGGTGGTGATTGTAGCTGGCGAATTTTGTGGTTTGGACCACGGAATGGAAGGCAGTGGGTTTGAGGGACAAGCGGAGACGCAACGGAAGTAGTTCTCTGAAGGACAAGAAGAAATGGCAGGTGAATTTCTCCCCACTGGGCCTTGGTCTGTTCTATAGACTGTCAAATTTGTGTCTTGTAAAATTGTTCAGCGCGCAGGGAGATCGGCGAAGGCTGAGGCGAGCGCCTAGAGGATGCATAGTGCTCCACAGAAAGGATTTCCAGGATCACAGAGTCAGGGAATGAGAGAATTGATTGGGCTATCCCATTGTCGGACATTCCTTCGCGTTTTCATGAAACGCTGTGCCGTAGACATTGGGGCAGTGAGCAAGCTGCTGGTTTGAAGCTTTTGCATACACGGTTGGGCACGATAGCTATTGAGCAGCGCTGTGACGATGAGAGCCCAGAAGATAGAGTCAGGAGTATTCTCGCAAAGAAGTTAAGGTTGGCAATGGTAGTGAGAAGAGCAATAGTAAGGTAGTAACTTCAGGCGGAAACGCCATCAACCTCGCTTAGCCAACCAATCAAAATAGGTGGATTCTGGTAGTTTGGATCACTGCAGTGAACTCTTAACCTGCTATTCCTTTACGCAGCTCAGATATATGGTTATGTTCTCAAGGTCTCGGGTTAGAACATCGGAACTGTACTGGAAGAAATATCTCTACTAAAAGTTCTGATCTAAGAACTTCGTCGAAACTTCGAACAAGTTGTGCCTTTGGCAGTGGTCAAATGCTGAAGCGACTTAGAAGCTTCGAAAAGTGTACGAGGGTTGTAACTATATTATTCTTATGAGAACTGAATTACGAGCTTCTGTTCTGGCTTCCGACTAAACTGTGTGTGGGCTACGGTGCTATTGATGGACCAGTTTGAGCTTTTAGGGCTGGAAATGTTGTCCTAGCTTTGACTATCAACGCCTTTCTCAGAGCAAGCAGCTGTCAGAAGGGGAATCCGCTCGATTCAGTTGGAGTTCTCCAGCAAAGTGCAAAATCGAATCGCACAGCTTGTAGTCGTCAACGTGATAGTTGTAGTCTGTCAAGGAGTCTATCAACTAGAGCGTGGGGCCTCCTTATTGCGAGGCAGAGCAATGAGCTTCTAGCCAATAAGCTCCTTGAGATATTGAAGTCGACCGTAGGACAGATCTTCGTTCCTAACAGCGCCACCTTTCAACGTCAGGTCCGCAAGTTCCTCTTTACGCCGCTGCATTTTCTGCACATTTTTCTCCCACGACCCTCTCATTATGTATCTAATTGTCTTAACTTCCTTATCTTGTCCCAATCGATGGATACGGTCTAGCGCTTGGGACTCGCTCATTGGGTTCCACTGTGGCTCCATGATATATGCCCGTGAGGCGACTGTAAGATCGAGGCCAATACCTCCACATGAAATAGTAGCGAGGAGAACGGTGATATCGGGTTCGGTTCTAAAGACCCGGAGTACACCCGCTCGGCCCAAGGCGGTCAAGGTCCCATCTAAGCGTACACATCTGATGGACTTCTCCCAGAGTTGAGGCTGCAGGATGTCGAAAGTTCTCGTCCAGCAAGAGAAGACAACGCTAGAGGATATGTTAGCGGCTGAGATAGATTAGTTAAGTTACCAACCTTTTGATGCCATCCGGAGTATCGCATAAATCCCGAACAACTCGTTTGATCTTACTAGGTACATTGTTTGCGATTTCCATAATAAGCTTTTTTTGACCCGTTGTGGTATAAGGCTCAAAGATTCTACTGACATGCGTATTTGGCACAACAAGGTGTTTATGGTTCCTGGGTAAGTGGTTGCAGATTTTGAATCGCCTAGCAGTATTTGTATCTTTCTCAACACACGAGGAACACAAGAGTTCCAGCAATTCGTTGATCCAAGGCTCATCTTCATGTTCTGAATCAGTTTCGCTAGACATTGCAGAAGATAAGTCTTGGCGGCATTCTGCGTTGGAGCATTTGGCAAGATCAACCTCATCTAGTTGGTTGAAACGTGCCTGCGCCTCTTGGGTAGTCCACGTTAAACTTTCTGCAGGGCTGTCCTTCAAGCTGGCCATTGCCTTCTTATTGGTTATCCCATGGTTGCATATCAGACGGAGCTCATTAATCCATTTCAACGTGTTGAAAAATGTTGCACCACTATCTGTTGCATTCGTTGAGTCAATTTTGTGCAGCGTGCTAGCTTGGACCTGTTGGTAATACCCCCTTTCCTGCTCAGTGAATTCAAGCTCGACCGACTCGTCAATCCGATCTGGTAGCTCGATGGTTGACTTTGGACGCCGGAGAGAAAGACAATTGACCAGAGTCTTTAATTTCAAGAAGGAGGTTGGATCGGACCTAGATTTCCAATATTGGGTACTATGACTATTGAAAACCTTCAGATCATCAAATGGAGCGCACTGGAGGAATTTAAAAAGACTGAAGAGATCCATGAGGCGATTTTGGATCGGTGTTCCCGTCACTGCCCATCTCTTTTCGGCTTTGAGACAACACACTGATTTCGCAAATGATTTGGACGGTTCTCGAATAATGTGAGCTAATTCAATTAGCACATCCCGCACGTCTTCGCTCAGAATTTAGGATGGGACATACCCTCGTCCAATACCACTCTGCCCCACCTTACAGTATGTAGGCTAAGAGGGGGTTCGGCAGTTGTGGTCAAAGTTTTCTTCCAGTCCAGACGAACAATGGAATAAGTTGTAATGACTAGCGCATAATTTCCGAGTTCATTGAGATGCTTGGTTCTGTCTTTTCCGTAATAGACACAATACGTTAATGAATCCGACGACCGTAGATGTCTACGATGGTTACTACATCAACTCAATAAAATTGCCGAACTAGGACCACTTACCTCTGTAGCTCATCTTTCCAAGTCTGAATTACTACTTTGGTAAGTACGTTCAATCTTCAAGGAATGCTTGTCGTAGACTTACATGTTTGGGGGACAATCAGCAAAGTTGTGGAGAAAGACGCCTCCTGGCAATCGTCCTGTGCTTTGCTGTCAAAATCTGATGCAATGAGGGCAATAATGCTTAGTGATTTCCCTAAGCCAGGTGCATCTATTAGAAGACCACCTCGGAATTGTTGTGGTCGTCTGGTCTGCTTTTGCCCCGAAATAGTATTAAAATACGACACTCGGCCAAGGGCATCTTTTTGCTCTTTCCACATATCTTGATGGTGACCATCCAATGCCCAGCCGCTTTCTCTTTGCATCATGAAAGTAAGAGCCTGCATCTGATGCTTGTACAGTGTGGTTTGAAGAGCCTGTGGCGGGTCTGTGCCTGCAAGTGCTTCTTGTTCCGCGCCATCGATGAAAAGATCCATGGGATTAGCGAACAGCTTTAAGTTCTGTCCACCGTCCATGTATGAGCTGTCATTTAGATCACGTGTGTACACAATGCCACCTTCCTTTGGAGATAGACAATGTGGATTTCGATATTGGACGTTCTTATTGCAATTACTGGGGTGCTGTAAAAAAAGATTGCACTTGGCTGCAAACAGACCTACAGGCTCGTAAAGAGATGGAGCTCCATAAAGTATCACATATAGCGCCAAACGTGGGCCAAGCCCCTGGGTTCTTTTGCTGTTACTTGGTTTGTTGTTGTTCCTACGAGGGTTGACTGGCGAACACGCGAAAAGCTGAACATCAATGTCTTTGCGAAGAACTTCCAGAATATCTTTGCTATTACGGTCGAGAACCCCAAAGCGGCTTTTCGTTTCATGAACTACAAGCGTATGGGAATCTTCCAGAACATCAAGTGGAATTGGTGTCTCGTGAGCTTTATAGCTCTCTGATATTGTGAAACAGAGACTAACAATCTGGCACGGATATCAGCGAAGATAAGGATATTCTCTACATTCAGAGAACACACAATGCTCCCCTGGCTGGAAGAGAAATTTTGCTAGAGGAACGACTGGCAACTTCATCTACAGCAAGAGGAAGGAGGTCCAAAAGCAAAGTATTGTAACGCACCATCCCAAAGCAAAATAGTTGTCCTTCTGCTATCACCCTTTTCACCGGCTTCTTCGGAAAAGTGACGTCTTCGTCGCTAAGTGCATGCTTCATAGTAAAGAGATCAATGCCGGCTCAATGCTGCTCATGAATTAGGAGTTGATATGATGTGATGATCTTAAGGAGGTGGCCCAGTTCAGCAGAACTATTTGGCCTCGTAGATGTACAATGAACTAATGGCGTAGTCCGCCAGCTGAGCTCCGCCATGTTACGACGCTTCGCCGAACGTTTGGCCTAGAGAGCGGTTTGCTCTCATCTAAGGGCCAATCATGCATCAACACGTTGATTGCGCTTTGCACCCAATGCGTCAATGCATGTTTTTCCTCTCAGTAGTAATGGGGCGTCAAGGGCGTTCGCCTTGTTTTGGAAGCCTTGACCCTAGTAGGTCAGCAGCTGCCTCTGAAGCCAATCGGACTGCGATCTGATCACGTGACTGATTACCAGCCTCCACTGCTGACCTCGATACCTACTGTACGAGTACTGTAGCCACATATGGGGCGGTGAGGCACAGCCTTGATCCACCTGGCTCCAAATTCTCTTGGCCGAGAGTGTTCTATCACGGCGAACCAGAGTCAGGATATCCTTTCGTGTATGCTACTTCGCCAATATGCATATGTACTTCGCCATCGCACAGGTGCATCAAGGTTGTAGTACGTTATCTGGGAGCAAAATGCGATTGGCAGACAATCGCAAGGCAGGCGCATTGATATGCCGATAGCGGAAAATGTAACTTCAAGAGTTGCCAGATGTACTCTATATGGATAACACCCATCGCGCACAAGGAAGCACGAGTAGTATCTTGCTTGTTCAACCCTCTAAGAGCAATCGACACCGAATGCAATATTATGGCAACAGGACGGGCAATAGTGCAGAAGTCTCTTGATCAATTGAAGTCGACTATCACCCATGGAGATGCTCACACATTTCGTGATACCAATTTAGAAGAGGTATGGCAAGCAGCTCGTGAGATTGAGCAGGAACAAGGTGCCCGGTTGGATCTCCGTTTCATGCGCAGATTAGAGCCGCTTCTTCGGACCTTGGAGAGCTATGCGCCGACAATCGAAGTGTTCTGTCAAGGGTTCTCCCCAATGGCATTTGTTTGGGTAATTGTGATATGCCTATCATTACCCACGGTTGGTTAATCGTTACTGTAGGGACCGATAAAGCTGATGCTACTCGTAAAGTCTCCCAACATATTCCTTCGCAAAGCATGACTGATACTCAGTGTCAGCTATCAAGACAATATTCAGATGTCATGGACAAATTACTCCAAGCTTTCAGTGATATAGCCAGGTATTTGCCAAGACTAGACAGATTGAAAGCAACATTTGGAGATATCGGGGACTTCGAACAAGCGCTGGGGTTAATATATAGCGATATAGCCGAGTTCTATCGACGAGCATACAAATTTTTCCGCCGCAAGGGCTGGCATGTCTGGTTCGCTTTCGACTGGGGCCTTTTCGAACGCCGCTTTAAGTCGATTATCGAAAAGTTGCGGTCCCATTGCGAACTTCTAGACCGCGAAGCTGCAGCCACACACTTTTCGGAGATGAAAATAATGCGGGACAAACGTGAGCTCGAGGAAGAACATTTCGAGCGACACAGGAAATCCCAATCCACACAGGAGGTTTTTACGTGGTTATCAGCAGAAGAAGATGGCCAGGAGGATTATCTCCATCGTATTTCTGATAACCGTCAGCCTGGGACGTGCAATTGGATCCTTGAGGACCAGCAGATCTGTTCATGGATCGAAGATACCAATGGAGGACCAGTATGTTGGATGACCGGTATTCCAGGAGCAGGGAAGAGTTTCCTCTGTTCATTGATCATCCAGAATCTAGAAACCCACCAAGATTTATCCTCTACTTATTACTTCTGCGGTCATCAGCAAAACGATAAAGATATCCATGCTACGATTTTGCGTACACTGACAATACAATTGCTGAGGTCTCACCTTGACATGGCCGAGCTTGTTCATCAGGTTTATCTTCAGAAAGGGTCCAGCCGCTCTTTTCCAGCCATGAAAAGGATACTCAAAGAGATGCTGTTTACCATCCCAAATACACGCATAGTCCTAGACGGTATCGACGAATGCAATCACCAAACGCAAAGGGAAGTACTTGGGAGCCTCTTAGAACTTCAAAAACATGCCGGAGACACCTGCAAATTGCTTATCTCCAGCCGAGAAGAACCTACGATACGAAACGCAATGTCAAACAAGACTCACATTAAACTAGACGGACGAACAACGGACGGCCTCACGATCTTCATCCAAAACAAGGTGAAAGAGTTAAAGAAACACTGCCCAGAGAAGGAGCCCGCATTAATGGATCGCGCGGAACAACGATTACAAAGCAATGCGAAGGGAATGTTTCTTTGGGTCCGTTTAGTGTGCACTATGCTTCAGGAGCAGATGTCAGATCTGGACTTTGAGCGTGCAATCGAGCAATTGCCAGATGGATTAGACGAAGCTTATGGACTCATAATGTTACGATTTCGTAGTTTAGACTCCCGTTTGAAAGAAAGGGTCTTCAAGATTTTATTTTGGGTAAGCGCAGCATATCGCCCGATCTCGATCCATGAGGTTGCCGATGGAATAGCCTTATATCCTGGTCAACTCATTCTGAACAAGAAGACAAGAAGTAAGAACCCACAGCGGGACATCGTTGAGATCTGTGCCCCTCTCTTAGAGAATTCAAGCAACGGTATTCTAAAATTGGTACACTTCTCCGCGAAAGAATACCTTCTCGACGAGCAGAGCGGCCCATTCATCGAAATAGCTGAAGCACACTTTAACATTGCGTTTTCTTGCATTGTCAACTTGACCACCGCCCTGGTCATAGTACCACGACATAGTGATGGCGCAACCGCTGCAGATCTTGAAAACTATGCCGTGCAAGGAAGGTATGGTCTCCAGCCATACGGCCATCGTTTTTGGGCCGAGCACGTACTAGCTTATTTGGAAAACACACGGGAGCTGGACCACGCTTTAATCGAGGTCTTAGAGGCATTTTCTAACGTCTGCAGAACCCACCCACTGAGTTGGTTTGAACCTGACACGGGATCAGCTTCGAAGCCTCCCTCAAGAGGCCTCAGCAAACTCCAAAAGCACCCATCACTATCCAATTTCATTTCAGGCTGGCTACGATTCAAGTCGAAAACGAAAAGTACAGAAGTCCCCGCCGGCGATTTACGCGCCCAGGAAGAGTGGCAGCTTCAAGTAGATGAGACATATCTGAGTCTTATTGATTGCCGTTTTCGAGATATTGTAGAACGGCTGTTGTTGAAGAAAGACTCCCGGCTACCTCCGCACCTAGACCAGACTGATTATCAAGCTTTCCTTGAACGGTTCAGTTTCGTTTGCAGATTTCTCGACTGTACCCATTGTTTCGACACCACTGGCGACCGTGATGCTCACGAACAAAGTCACCTAATAACGTTCCCTTGTCTCCAGTGTGATTTCTCAAAAAGAGGGTTCAGCTCGCGGAAGGATCTTGAGCGACATACTCAAAGTTATCATATGTCCGCTGAAGATTTCAAGATACCAACTAGCTTGTTCGAAGCTTCTACCGAATCGAGAAACGGACTAGATCCTGATTGTGGCAGCTACCCAGGGTCCGCTCGCAGATCTACTTGCTGGAACAGACGAGGTCGTGAGGTTCTCCAGAAAGGGTTTCGGCAAGTCTTGGCAAAAGTCGAGTCTGAGAGTCTTTTGAAAAACTCTTCGACGAGAGTCCTGAACTCGATTCGGGCTAAGGTGGAAGAAGAGCAGTACGAAACTCTAACAGGCTTCAAGGATGATATTCGGGAACTATCGGGAGGTTCAAGCTCAATGGTGGATTCAGAAAAGGGTGAAGAAATCAAAGTAATCTGCGACCAAGAGATCGAGAAAGCCATTACGGATTTCCCTGCCTTCGCTAATTTTGGTAATTCAAGACTTGGTAGTAGCACAGCCAATTCGCACAGCGATGTTGTTTCGCAGCAAAATTTTCCGAAACCATCCGATAATGCCGAAAATGACTTGAATATTTCTTCCAATTCCTCTCTTGGCAAAAGAAGGCCGTACTGGTCTGTGACAGAAGAACAGGAATTCCCAGAGCTTTTGGAACAGTGTGGTCGAGATTTTATAAAGATAGCAGACCGGTTGAAAACCAAGACCATCGATGACATCGTTGAGCACTTCATATACCTGGTGAGTCTAGGAAATCCAGAACTTTTGAAAGTGGCCGATGCCACGGATGCGAAACTGCAGCGGGACTTGGAAGCTACCCTACCAATTTTATATAACGGAGTCCTAGAGCCTGCAAAGTTATTATCAGATACTTCGTCTCTAGATGTTCGCCCAGGAGGGTTAGCATACACTGCCCAAACAATGGAATCTATGATCCCTTACCATCTGCACCAGCAAGACTTGTCTGGAAAGAGAGATACTCGTTTTGAGGACAGTTCCAACACAACAAGTCCTCAAGCCAAGACCGAACATGTTCAAGTTCTCGCAAAGCCCAAGAGATCTGTACGACCTCGAAGAGCGAGAGTTTTATGTGATTACTGTAACAGATCCAAGGATGGATTGCACGATGAATACGCATTGAAGAAACACGTCAGACGGTTTCACCAAGCTACTCGTCAGGTCTGGATATGCGATGATATATCGATAGATAAAAGGTTTCTCGCTAAATGCAAGCCCTGCGCCGCTAGCAAACGCTATAGTTCCGAACACTATGCAAGTAAGCATCTTCGGGTACATCACTTTGATGTTACAGCCACGGCGGAGAAGTTGTCAAGATGGATGCGTAGGATGGAAGAGCCTAATCCCAATTTCGACAAGAATGGACCGGAGTCAGCTTCGGTAGATAAAATATGTTCACCTATTAATTGGCATGGAAATAAGCGTCAGAAGATAGATGGAACAGCTGCGTTGCATATTAAACCTGGTATATCGAATAATTCAGATTTACTGCCTTCTATGCTACGCACGCCGAAGGATTCAAGCATGTCGAGCCGAGCGACGAGCCATCCAATCACCCCCAATTTACCTCAAGACTCTGATGGAGAGGGGTCTGCGGGTTCTAGCTCAGGGGACGAATCCAGCTCCTTCCAACAGACGTTACTGCTCCCAGATTTCTCCTTCGAAAATTTTTTGCCCGGTTCTGCAACAACTGATCGACCGATCGATGATGCTGGACCACCACACCACAAGGATCTTACTTTAATCAGGCCTAATTTAGTTCAAAGGCTTCCTCATCTTGATCCTTTCCGTAAATTGGCTTGTCATGACCAAGTGGAGGAACTCTATCGGAAACTGGAGAATGAGCTTGTGGGTAGCGAGCGTTACACAGAGGCGCTAGATAGTTTAACGTCCCTTTCGCGGACACTACTGAGAAATCTTTTAGACTGGCGACGACGTTCGACCTTTGAGCCGTCTATACCCTTTTCGATCTAATCTACCACGTCTTCTATACATTTTATTTGCAAACTTCTTGTGGCCTTTGTTTCTGAACTTACCGCGAGAAGCATTGTCTGCCACTTGCTATTCAAATGTGCTGAGGATACAGCCATACCTAGTCATCGTTTGCCCAGTAAGTTTCTCAGTGCTTATTTTACCCTATCTATTGAACGAGCAATTACTTCGATATTGAAATAAAACCTTGACTTGATCATATCTCCTCTAGGCATGGTTACCTCTGTCCATTATAACCGGCTCTGGTAGCGCAGCTCTGACGGTTGTCTGCTGCGAGAAGGATAAAAGTCCGCCATGTTCAAGGGCACGCAACGTCGGCCCAAAATTGCAGGACCTCATTCTCCGATAAGTATCGGAATTCTGGAACCTTCAAACTTTGGACCAGCCGCCTTGCAACGGTCTTACAAGCTAACGCGTGAAGCGAACAATTCTTGTCATGCCGGCCTATCAGAGCAAGGCCTTAATAATGCAATCCGTTAGGTCTATCATAAGCGGGTACTCGAAGCTTCTTTTGAGCTCCTATCTATACGAAGAAATAGACATCCACGTTGCCAGATCGAGGACACAGAAGGGCTTCTTATTATGTTGAAGATGCAGCTCAGACGAATAGTGTTTCTTGTGCTATTCGACTTCAGATGAACTTCGTATGTCTTCGTAGCCTCCGGTCTTGAAGGTGGGTGGCAAGGGTATCACGCTGTTACAAGTCTGATTTCGCGATGGTATTTCACTTTTCTCGGTGTTTCCACAGAGCATAGGCTATGGAATTGGGAACCCTGCGAATCCAAAGTCTGTTTCGAGTTCGTGGGTCTCGAAGGGTTGATACTGCGCATGAAAATATTATTGGAACTGGCCATAATGGACATAGAAAGGCATATCCCTCATGTTTCAGAGTGACAAGAGGCAATATCGGTAAGAATTGCAATGGCGTTTCTCTAGGGATAACAAGAAGGCTCATCTGGAAGATTCTCACACGTTAGGCGCTGGGTTGGAAGGAAATCGGGGATCTGCTAGAATAGAACAGACTCGTTGCTGTTCGGGCTAGGTTGCACAGAAATTGCGATAGACGAAGGGAGGCATGGTGGCTGCATGGAGCAGAAGCTCCAATAGATTGATCAAGTCCACCGCCTCGATTCTAACAAGTGCTGCTACTGCGATGCCTACCGCGTTGGCAGCTATCCATACGGCCAGAATTTTCATAGTTGCTACTAGGGAAGGTCCTCAAGCGAATGCTGGGACCTTCTTCTGGTAAGAAGAAACTTTTCAATTGTATTACAAGCTATGAGGTAACCGCACATTTCCCTTGGTCACGTTTCGAAGAATCCTATTATTTGCAGTGTCGGCTAAGCACCTGGCAACGAGAAGAATACTCCCTAGCCTGGAACCCTTTGTCTGAAACCCTCTCTCACGCCGGCCTCTAAGCAATCAAGAAAGCTGCAGGTCCTCCAACAGCAGGAAAATACTTATGCTTACCAGCGTCAATCCCAATGAACCCTGAGCGAACATTTTCCTCGAAGTTACTCACGAATATATCAACGACCGAACCGACAAGTTCCTTAACCAGTCTGCAGGCCTCCAAATCTGACCAATTGTCATGCGGCTGCTTCTCTGCTAGAGTATGAATATTTTGAACATCGAATGTGTTTTCTCGAAGCTTCAAAAAAGGCGAGTATCGAGAATTGTCTTAGCGATGTGCTCTCCCCTATTGCGATGAAACTCAAGGAGAACTTATTATTTCCTCCTTTCTCCCACCACGTGAAGACATTATCAGAAGGAATGAAGGCACAGATCGATATAGAATTACAATTGCCGATGGTTTTGACAGTGTCAATCAACATCCCCAAAGCAATCGTAAAGCAGGCAGATCGCTTGCTTCACAGAATTTTTTTCGTCAATCTTATATAGTCGTCATCAACACCAGGTTTTGACCTTGCAAAGAAGTTTTGCCGGCTATACATTCGATTATAGCCCATCAAGAGGTGATATTCCGAACTTCTACACAAGGAGAGAAATATATTACTAAGTCGACACTTGTGTTACACCTTTATTTGCAAGGTCGGCAACGAGATTCACCTGTACGTGGTGCCGGCTACGAACCTTTTGATTCTATTCTATGTTCGAATAGAAGTCAGAAGAGTCAAGAGATCTCAATTCGACGCAGTTTGAACGATGTTAGAACGTTGCGTGCTCATGAAAGCTGTCGTGCAGAGTTTTCACCTACGCGACAACACTCTCTCTAACAGTCACAACTGATCTACGAAGAAGACTAATGACATGTCGAAGTCAGTAAGAGATGAAAAGATACTACTAGTAGAAAAGTCGATTCAGATGATGAGTCTGAGATTGTGACTACAAGTGATCGAAGAATTGATGACTCGTCGACTGCGTCGATATACTGAAACGTCTTCATCACATCGACAGTGTCGTTGAGTAATTGATGAAAAGATATCAGATAGAATAGTCGATTCAGATGATGAGTCTCGAGTTCGTACTACATGTGATCGAAGAAGTAGTGACTCGTCGATCACGCTGATATACTGAGAGAACTTGAGCTCATCTTCTTTACTTAACGTCAAGTCATGCATCTATCTACGTGAAAAATCGAGAGTACATGAGAACAATCAGAACGCATTCTCTACTATCAATCAGAGCTAAGCATCGAACGATTGCGATCGCACGTCTATATCAACAATTCATTCAACGTCTACGTGACACAAGTCAATTCAAGAGCAGAATAGAGTTACTCAATACAATCGCACTCTATCTTTTCATCGTACGCGTCTCTCTTTCATCACATATTTCTTTGCTCAATGAATGATAATCATTGAGCAAGAGAACACAGTTTCTACGTTACAATCACGAGCATCACGAATGCAAAGAAAATGTCTTTCATCTTTGAATTGAGAATTGAATCGAAACATCGTTGTATAGAATATCATCAATGAAGAGCAGAGCAAAGACGATGCGTTACAACAAACAACACAGACACTCATTAAGAGTTTACTCGAGCATCACGCGCTGAATGAAAGCTATAGATTCATTATTTGATACATTGTCTCAAATTCATTGTTTCGACGACGTGAAGTCATCATGTAGTCGACGAGCAATTTTTTTCCTCAGAGAGTTTTGTTTATTTGATATACATAGCATAGTTTCCCTCATGAGTTGAACTTAAATCGATGTTACAAAAGTGTATGAATTCAAATCAAATCAATCTTTATTTGCAAATATTCTTACATAATCTTTCTTTCTGCGATTTCTCTGCAAATCAATAAACTTCGTCAATACTGCTCTTTCAGCATCTCGTCGAAAAAAGTACGTTAGTTCGTCAACGACTATTTTCTACATTCAATCGCAGCAGTCGTGAAACTCGATGCGATTTATCACGAAATATGCAGAACATCAAGTAAAGTGCTCAATCAAAGGCTTGAACGTGAACGATCTAACTTGAAGTGCAAGTACGAAGATCAATTGTACATGTTCATCATGTTGTGTTGTGACGAAAGATGATTTGATTTGACTGATGATTCTTCTACAGTTCGCTCACAACGTCTTATTTATGACGTTTCTAGATAAGACTCATGGTCTGTGTGTTCATTATGCACATACGCGTACTTGAAGAAAATCTTAACGCTGATTCTTTGAGCCTTCACTCAGCTTACTACTCAGAGATTATCTTCTTCGTATCATGTCTATAATTTAATGAACCTGTCGAAGTTATTTACTGCGTCTAGCTGCTTGAGAATGAACTACTGCGTCAGGCATAAAGAATCTTAAAGGCTTATGATTAGTAGTAATATGAAACCAATTAGAAAAGACACACTGTCAGCATCTTCTATTTTTCCTTCAAGACATCATGTGAGTGTTCTAGATATCAGAAAAAACATGTCGTTTAATGTTGAAAAGATTTCACGTAATTTGTATGTACAGTCTTCCTTCAATATATAAAGCCGTTTATCGATGCAATTTGTTTATCTGACTCGACTTTAGTTATCTTTATTTCCCAGTTGCGTGATTGATATCTTACAAACGAAAGAACTTACTGATAGCTAGAATTTTGATTGACTAGTCGCTCTGAAATTTGTCTACTTGGTCGAAGTGAGCAATAGTCATATATTCAGCAGATTCGATTACAATAAACGAGAAAATGACATGATTAGTTGTGAGAACGATGGTTTTATTTTCGAGACCTATCACCTATTATTTCTCGATGTAGCAAAATAGCAAGCAAATTGTTTGCCCTTCCACGACTTCACGAGGTAACGAGATCTTCTTCAATCGTCAACTCTTTTTTCCTTAAAGTTTTGTCTTTGATTCTGTTGATTAGTATATGAAACAACTTATCTTCTCTATTATTCAAAAATGAAAGAACGAAGATTGTACTACTTGAACAATTGGAACCATGAAATTCTATCATTCAATAACATTTAGTGATGTAGCAAAGAAGAAGAAAAATAACCTTAATCATGCTTGCAAAACTTTCAAATAGGTCTTTCCCACTTCAAGATCTGTCTCAAACTTAGTTGAGTCGCGTGCTAAGCTATTTCCTTTACCCTGCTACAAAGACACAATAATAGAAAGACTGTTGAATAGCGAAGTTGAACCACGCCGCTCATTATTCAACCATATTTACCCATACTAACAGAAAGAAAGAAAGAACGGTTGAACTTACCTAAGACTTGTCGAACCGAGCATCTTTCTCAAAGCATGATCGAGTACTAGAAATGTCGAAGATACTATAAGTTTAAATCTTGGTCTAGAATTATTTCATCATGACGACTTCGTGTTCAGATTTCTTCGTGTTGGAGAAAACTGTAGGCAGCTGATTTGAGCGTGTAGACTATATGGTAAGATAAAAATCATACCGGGGCTGAAGAGCGGAGAAGCTGGTGTAGAGCGAGATTGCTTGGTGGGAATATAAAGACATAGCGTTGAAATTTCCCCTCGAATTCTTTCACGACAGCGCTCTTTCCAGTGGGTTGGTTCTTGTTAGCTATTATTCGTACATAGCATATATGAAGAGATGAAAGATATGTTCAGGTTGTAAACCAGATAAACTGACGTAGAGCGAGTTTGCTTTGTGAAAATATAAAAGACATAATATTGAAACATTCGTCAGGATTCTTCCACGACAGCATCCTTTACAGTCCAAAGTGCTAGTATGCGTCGCTGGGTTTCACGGCTTCGCGTGTAGTATAGATGGCGAGATAGAAGACATGTTCAGGGTGCAAAGCAGGGAAGCTGGTTTGAAGCGAGATTGCTTGGTGAAACTATGGAAGATAACCGACTTGCCCATATATGTAAATTGTGCATTGTCGCCTCTTTCATGATGTCTTTAGGCTCTTGAAGAAATCTTATACGTAGCTGGTTTTCGTGTTGCAGTATTTCTAGAAGCGTGGAAAAGCTCACAGACACGTGAAATGTGGATTATTTCGACATCGCGCTGTCGTTTTCCACTCTTGGAAACCGAAGAGACAAATAAAGCACTGTTACATTGAATTCATGAGATTGAGCTTCTTTTACTTTCACTTATGTGACTTCATTTCATCTTCTATTAACCTTTTCCTGATCATAAAGGCGAAGTAATGAAGTAGACAATATGAATACGAATGGAATCTTTTTGAGATATGAATTCAGTGTTTGCTGGTTGTATAATTAGAGGATTAGAGGAACGTACTATTCGTTGATACTTTGATTTCGAAATCAAGAGCTCAACTTCGTTTCGGGTACAAGAAGAAAGGGGCGAGAAGGGTTCAAATATATACGTGAAGGATTAGTTCTTACCAGAGAATGAGATGCTGTGAGATAGTCTTGTTTAATTTTCTTTGTGATGTTTACACTTAAACCTTCTACTTGAAATGATTTCTTGATTTCTTCTCGATATTCCATAATTGAAAAATTATATTACAGCTCCTTGAATAATGCTAGTCTCAATGGACCGTTCTATTAGCAACCAGACCTTTTTGTCTCCCCTTTACCGCCTCATCCTCTGACTTTATCCATCCTTGCCCGTTCCGCGAGGTGGAGCATCAGTTTGTACATATGTTGTGCGGCCAAAACTCTGTTTTCTGGTTCCCTGATGTCAACTGGCACATATTCCATTACCTGAATAGGGTCTCTCGACTTTAGTAGCTTGAGGTCGGAGTTGAGGTTCTCAAGGTAACTATCGCGTAATTTGCAGGTGGAGATAGACATTTCGGTATTACGTGCGGAGATGAGATACGGCTAACTAGAATGTTAACCACGTTATATCACAAGAGCGATGGAACCTACCCTGTACGATGACTTATTGTGATGTCTTGCCTTCTGATACCAACACCTGCCAAGCATTTCGCTGACTCTCTGCGCAAAATTTGGCTTTCCTGACAATCGTTTGCCCTGCTATGGTTATGATGGTGAAACAGAGCTGATAGAATGCACGAACCTCGTAGTCGAGTATAGGAATACGAACGCTTTCGCCACTCAAGATCGCGGAAAGTCTAAGGTCAGGACGTGTGTGTACAAGCTCTCCATCAATACTAATTACAAGATCACGCCCATAGTGGGGTATGAACGAGATGCCATCAGTCATTTCATGCTCTGCGCAGATAACATCGAAGAATTGGAAGAACATGGCTACTACTTCATCTTCCGGGACATCTGCATTTGAATCTGGTACGATTTTCGAGTGTAGACGGGGCGATGATTCTGTATAAGAAGACGAAGTCTGACTCGAGGAGGGACTAGGCTCTTCCTCTGATTTAGATGACGTCCTATCATCATCGCCCGCCGGATGAAACTGGCTAGATGAGCCGTGCGAAGTGCGAAATGGCTTCTCCAAAGAAACCCTATGTTCTCCCTCTGGTAATGCAGGTAAGGATTCGTCTGCCATGTATTCGAGGCCTGATGCTGTAGTTACACGTTCCTGGCTGGTGGACATGGCTGGACCAAGTTTCCTTGAAGGTGATGTTGTTGTTGATTTATTCCGGATTTTTCTCTTTGATGCTCCCGCAGCCGGACTGCTCTCTGGACTTCCGAAATCAGATGGTACAGCCGTGGGAGTCTTAGGCTGTTCTTCGGCTGTGAAAGGGCTTGATGTATTGTACCGAATTTCAGATCGAGTGAGCGGTGTTAATGAGGTATCAGGCAAGGCTTCTGGCCTCAGTACTTCCGCCAGCCTTTCGTAGAATGCTCTATATACTTTGAATGGCGCAGTAACATCATCGTTTTGAAGACTTTCCACTGGTATTGCGAATATATCCGCCAACCTAGCTAGAATCCGGAGGTTTGCACCAGAAAGTGTGACATCACACTCAAAAGTGGCGAAATCTTGCTCTATGGGCTCCAATGCGAACCTGACCGCATCTACCTCCTTTGGTCCCCACTTCGACCCGCTCGGGAATTTGCTTTGAAATGCCATCTCTTGTTCGTGTTCCATTATGTGCTCTGAAAGGTGAGCTGATTAAGGCGAAAACAAAGGCAGAATGAGCCCGTCTAATTACATGTGTACTTTAGCGCTGGCTTCACCGTATGTAAGGTAGCGAGAGGTAGGCTTGAATCATTCACACAAAAAAGCATTTTACGAACCATGATCCGTACTATTCAAGGCACACATGTATAGCGGAAATGGACAAAATACGGTTATCGTTCGTGAATATTATTGCAAAGTCAGTTGCAACTCAAAATCGCCAGTCAGAGAGACTCGTTGCAGCTTCCTTCTACATACTTTATCTTAGCAATAGTGAGAGTGATCCATCACAGTGTAGCGGTGCCATCCAGCACAAAATCATGCTATCGTTGTATGCGAAACCTGAATCGTTTTTTAGGATTTACCGAGAGCCCTTGGTACCTTTTATACTTCAGCTACGCTAATGCAAGTCAATAGGCACTACACAGGGGAGGCCTGGGGCTATCCATTTACCCGTCATTAATGGTGTAGCGCCAGATCTGCTTAGTCATCGATATCTGTTGACGGGACGTGGATTGCCTCAGTTCTCAGACGTGCCAACGTCGCTAAGCCCCTTCGGGTTAGCGCCCTGCTGACTTCGCAGCATACGGGCGGCACGTCTGAGTGCAAACCCCTGTAAGATAGGTTGATCTGCGTTAATTTGGTGACAGCTCGCACAACTTGCCTCGTTAACTTTTGCAAGTCACAACATTCTTGTTTGCGACGCGATCATCAATGCACAACATGTAAATCATAATGTATGTGAACTTGCGATAGTACTTTCACATATGCTCTATCTGATGCGTCTAATTTAAGTATCAATAAAATTCTGCGAGATCGATAAGTTGCGTCGTCGCATCATCGAGTCGACTGCGTGCGATCATTCGAGTAGTCGAACAGCGCGATCAAGAATATGCTAGCTTCGATTTTTTGCTCTCGCCGTCAGATATTTCATGATCATATCATCGACTGAACTTAGTTGAACTTGTATCGTGTTGTGTGATGAAGGTTTGATTCAAACGTTCTTTTTGATGATCGAGAAAGCGCGCTAAGTCGTTTCGATAGAGCGTTTGATAGAGAGTTCGATAGGGAATTTGATAGAGCGTTTGATAGAGCGTTTGGTAGGAAGCTCGATAGAAAGCTCAGTAGAAAGCTCAGTAGAAAGCTCGATAGAAAATTTGATAGAAAGTTTGATAGAGCGTTTGATCGAGAGTTTGGTCGAAAGTTTGGTAGGAAATTCGATAGAGAATTCGATAGAGAATTCGATAGAGCGTTTGATAGAACGTTTGATAGAGCGTTTAATAGAGCGTTTGATAGAAAATTTGGTAAAGCGTTTGATATCGAGTCATGAAGAATACTTTCTATTGAGCTAATTAGCATGTGCTATGAAGCATGTATGAAGCATACTATGAAGTAGATCATGAAGCGTAGAACGCTTATTTGAACGTGTCGCATGAAGCATGTTTTGAAGCGAGTAGAATGATGAGTAGACGATCGAGTCGATAGCTGAGTTGATAGCTGAACATGTAGGTAGGCGAGTAGGTAGAATGGTGAGTAGGATGGTGAGTAGGGTGATGAGTAGAGTGGTGAGTAGAGTGGTGAGTAGGGTGGTGAGCATGTAGGGTGATGAGTAGAATAGATAAACAGAGCGAACAAAATGTAATTAATTCAATAATACGCTCATACTTTATCGCATCAGATAAGGCGACCGGCAAAGTTCGGTATTATTTCAAAGTTAATGCCAATCAACCTATCTTACAGGGGTTTGCACTCAGACGTGCCGCCCGTATGCTGCGAAGTCAGCAGGGCGCTAATCCGAAGGGGCTTAGCGACGTTGGCACGTCTGAGAACTGAGGCAAGACGTGAATATCACCAAGGAAACGTTCACGAGGGGGTCGCCATTTCCGATGGAAATTGCTCTGCACTACTTTCGTATTCTACGTCTTATTTATGCACAGGCATGTGCAGTGTATTATCGTTGATTAGAATTTGCCGAGAAATAGTACAGAATTCGTAGAAATCAGTTCAATTACACTGCACTTCGTACATAGCCTGAATGTTCTATAGAGCTTCATAGTAGATGTCTCATACAGTGCTTTATACATGCTTCACACATGATCTCAGTGCCCCATATGTGGCCTATTCAGTGCTTCATATGCGACCTATTCAGTGCTTCATATGTGACCTACCCAGTGCTCCATATGTGGTATGTCCAGTGCTTCATATGTGATATATCCAGCGCTTCATATGTAGTATATCCAGTGCTTTATACGTGGCCTATCCAGTGCTCCATATGTAGTATATCCAGTGCTTTATATGCGGCCTACCCAGTGCTCCATATGTGGTATATTCAGTGCTTCATATGTGACCTATTCAGTGCTCCATATGTTGTATATCCAGTGCTTCATATGTGACCTATTCAGTGCTCCATACGTGACCTACCCAGTGCTTCATATGTGACCTACTCAGTGCTTCATATGTGACCTACCCAGTGCTTCATATGTGGCCTATCCAGTGCTTCATATGTTGTATATCCAGTGCTTCATATGCGACCTATTCAGTGCTCCATATGCGGCCTATTCAGTGCTTCATATGTGACCTACCCAGTGCTTCATATGTAGTATATTCAGTGCTTTATACGTGACCTACCCTGATATAGTACTAAATAAAGTACGAGAGATAATATCATCAAATCGACCTACTACTACCCCCTCAGATTCTATTCATCCGGATTCGAATTCGGATATTTGAAACACTTCTACAGCTCTCAGGCAAACACGGGATTTGAAAGTACATCTAATCACTTCAGACCTTGAAGAGAATGTTCGACAGAAAATGCGTACTTTTACGAAGAAAGCACTAGCCACCTCACGAAGATGTAGGCTTTTGCAATTCAAATTAGCCCAAACACAAGCGGCCACCAATGCTCAAAATGCTCGGAAAATCAATCTGCTGAGGTTTTACAGAGTGGGAGGGGAGGGGTACTGTATGCCTCAAAAGCACATGCTATGATCACTGAAAGGCAAAAATTAGAGGAATTACGGCGTCGAGCATGCGAGAAGCGCACTGAAAAGAAGGTTATTGCTGAGCTAAAAAAGGTATACAAGCAAACAAAGCAATGAAGGAAGATTTAGCAGAAGAATTACAATGCCTGAAAGAATAATATAGAGTAGTAGTAGAGAAGTTGAGGTGAAGGGTAGAATAATGGAAATCCGTTTTTTGCCGAGAGTCCCACCGAATTTAGTCGCAAATCTGCAAAATAAGAACCAGAGTTGTAGAATCGATCTCACTGCTCTCTCAATGCTTCATATGTAGTATATTCAATGCTTCATGTGTAGTATATTCAATGCTTCATATGTAGTATATTCAACTTGTCATATGTAGTATCGTTGGGTGCGAAACCAGTATTGCTTTTTAGAACTTGTCGAGAGCTTCGCCAAATTTAGTGGCGAATTTTCAAAAAGTGCAAAATAAGAAACCAAAAATCAACCTCACTACTCACTCCTTATTCGCCAATAATTTTGATGAGACTCTCGGCAAAAAATAAAAAATGACACAGGTTTCGCAATCAACGATATATGATCGAGTGAGTTACATGATCGCGTATCGTTGTACACATACGAAATAGCATATCTAGTTATCTTTCATGGGTCGGCCTAATCGATGTCACAAGAATGTATGAATCTATTATTATTATTATTATTGATCAGCGATGAAACTCATCTGTACGCGATGCTGACTACGAACCTACTGTCTAGCTACAGTAGAGCCTAGAGATTATCAAAAGTTTGAACGACATCGAGGTGCTGCGTGATGGTGAAGCGCTGTGCGTTGGCCGCGTGCAGAGTTTTCGCGACCGCGCAGACTTCGATAACCTCAATGCGCATGCTACAAAAGCAATCTGCACGCAGATGAGAAAGTCAAATAGAACGCAGAACTACGAGGGAAATCGCTTATGAAAATCATTCGATTCAGCATCTCGTCGTCGCGACGACGAGAACTGAAACAGAACACCCTCGCGTTTGATCTGTTGAGAATGATTAGCAGAAAGAACTCGAATCACGAACATTCTTTAGATCTACGTGCTAACTACGTATAGATCTTGTTAAGACTGCGTGCCTGTTACTACGACACGGACAACTCACGAGCCTCGTTAAGTTCGACACGGGCAAACTCGAGAGTCTCGTTAATATCGTTTAACAGACGTTCAGACACAGGCATTCTATACGTAGACGATACGCTGACGAGAAGACTTCGTTAAGAGAAGAGAAACACAAGCGAATTAGTAGAGAATGATCGAACTACGCTGCCTGATTAGAAGTGTAGCATACGAACATCTCTGCAAGACACGATCGATCTGCACGAGGAAGATCTCTACAGATAACGCGAAACAGGTGAGTCGCACGCTTTACAAGCGAAGCGAGCGTCTGCGGGGCGTGATATACAATGACGACGACTGTCGATCTCAAGAATCTCATCCCTTCACTGAGCTCTGACTTTCGAATGTCTTGATGATAGGGTCAATCTCTAGCCGAAGACATCGTCTGTATAGCTCGAGAGAACAGTAGCGCGTGCCGATGTGATTAGAGAAGGAATCGACTGCGATACGCATGCGTATCGCAGGCGAAACGCCTGCGACCCATGCTTAAGAAGTAAACTGCCGGAATCTGAGCAGTGAGAGATCTCGTCCGCCTTGAACTGTGAACCTGTCGCGAGGAAACTCTCTGAGCAACCCCTCGAGCCTAAGGGGGAAACCAGCATAGGGGTCGTGCTCTATGTATGTTGCATGCAACGTATACAACATATTTTCGGTAGACGCATGAGAACGATCAGAACGCACCTCTACTATCGATCAGCTAAGCATCGAACGATTGCGATCGCACGTCTATACTAACAATCTATTCAACGTCTACGTGACACATGTCAAATCAAGAGAAGGAAAGAGATATTCAGTACAATCACACTCTATCTTCTCATCGTGCGCATCTCTCTTTCATCACACATTTCTCTGCTCAATGAATGACAATCATTGAGCAAGAGAACACAGTTTCTGCGTTACAACCACGAGCATCACGAATGCAAAGGAACGTCTTTCGTCTTCGGGTCGAGAATCGAACCGGAACATCGTTGTATAGAATACCGTCAATGAAGAGCAGGGCAAAGACGATGCGTTACAACAAACAGCACAGGCACTCGTAAGAGTTTACTCGAGCGTCACGCGCTGAATAGAAGCTATAGATTCATTATTGGTAACACAGTGCCAATTTTATTGTTTCGACGACGTGAAGTCGTTGTGTAGTCGGCGAGCGGTTTTCTCCCTCAGAGGGTTTTGTCCGTTCGATACACATAGCATAGTTTCCCCCATGGGTCGAGCCTAAACCGATGTCACAAGGGTGTATGAAATCAAATCAAATCAAATTATTATTATTATTATATATAATGAGCTACTGTAAGTCAGTATATACAGTACACTATAATACCGCCTTTAGACGGTAATTTGAACCATTACTGAATAGGTAGATACAGTTAAAAGAAAACCATATATTTTCGCTAAGGTATCTACTTATCCATTTACCCGTCAGTTATACGGCCCACCTTCAGATCTACAGCTAAACCTATAATGGTAGAAGCTTAACCTTTATGGGTACGGGAACTAGTGTTTAAAGTATTAAGCCCGACTCGCCGAGCCAGTCAGAAGAAGGCTGTAACCCCTTTTCTATTTTCAACCTTCGTTCGATGTATTTACTACTATCTATCTTGTTAACCTCCTTTTGTAGTGTAACAGGTACGATATTCAGCTCTTCTGCAATGTCAAACTCGCAACCTCGTGGGGGCATTTTGAAAGTCAATAGAACTGTAGGGGAGCTTCGAGACTTAAGGTATTGAGATGAGGTAAAAATGTTCTGTGCTTACTAACTATCCGAACACCCTTACAAGTGGTGGTGATTGTATGCTATATTTAGGGTGGGCCGTATAACGTAAACAAATCTGCTTACATCCTTTCTTTCCTCCATTACGCTCCACTAACTGTAAAGTTGACTTTGTCCACGCATGACTACCTAATACCTTCACTAAAATGAAGGATCTATCGCTCAGATCTGCGCTCGGCGTTGAGAGCTGCAAGTGGAATACAGCTGGCCAATTTGCGTTACCTCTTCGCCATCTCGACTTTTTGTCAAGTGACGACGATGAGGACAGAACCTGCAAACGGATCGCACAGGAGTTCTATGATATCTTATTTCGACCTTTTGGCAAGAGTTTGGTGGACAACAAACGAAGATGCGCATGGTACTTCGGCAGAGATGTACGCCTTGGTTTCTTATCGAGTGATGCGTTCGTTACGAGTACTGATATCATGACAGCTTCCGGCTCATAACCATCAAGTCCCGGACAATTTCGACATGATTCGCTTAGTACCTCAAAGCCACTACATCTGCTTCTATGACACCAGCTCTACGGATCTCAAACCCAAATACCTCGCGAAGTTGGATATATTAAAGCCGCACCATCGCCAACACCTGTTCGATGTACGGTATGCACAGCCAAAAGTACGCCAGCGCCTACTGAAACTGAACTTGAATCGCAAGATCCGCGCTGGGAAAGAAAGCCTTCTGAAGCAGACATTAAAAAAGTCTCTGCCGGCTACTGGTATCAATGGCGAAGCTGATGGGGATACACAAAATACCACGACTGGCAAGGCTGGAATATCTCAAGGGGAAACCAACCAAGGCAGTGTCAGCCTTGTCAATACACTGAGCAATTCTGACATGAAAGATCGGAAAGACTCTGAGACTACCATGGACGAGGACATTTGAAGGAGTGTTGGGGTCTTGACAGGAGCGAAGGAGTAGGAGCTGCCAAACTGCATGTGTAGCGGTAACTCAGATACTGGCGACGACAATGGCTATATCTTTAGTGTCGAGCTTGCTTTTTTAGGGCACAAGGTCATTTGATACCCCGGGACAATGGAGTACGGAAGATCTTGTACAAAATCCTGTACTAGAACCTAGGTTAGCATGCTCAAAAAGAAAATGAGAATTAAGGTCCACCATTGATTGGTCACAGCTCCTGCCTATCTTCTCTATACATTGTGAAGACCAGCAATTCTTTCGTTTATCACGATTAAAACATCGGCTGTGTTAATGCTTTCAAGGCAGAATAATTGAACTCTCATAATCTAGTGCCACAGCATGTTGGCAAGAATCACGTTTTTATTCTCGATGCCAACCAATGAACAAGATATAGGGCATCTCTAGAAAGATCTGTGCTTCACTCTGTCAATATGCCATCTCCATCTTCCGCTTCTCTTACTTTGAAAGCAATCAAACTCCGCACGAAGTACTATTGGGTTGAGCGGGCATCTATCGCACGCTTATGTGCCGTTCGTCCTCGACTTCGTTCACAAAACATTTCTAAACATCACCTTGTATGGTGTGCCTGGTAACCAAACCCTCTACTACTTGATATCCTCCGAAAAACAACCAGGTACTACGCAATTGTACGTCGCCTGTCACGTTTCGTCATGGTAGGATGTGGCAGACGGTCTGGTCTCGAAATGGCTTGATCTGTTCGTGAGCGTTCTCAACGAACGCTTCTCAATTGCTCGGTTGATGAACACAGCTAGCTACCCCTACAATAGCCTTCTTTCGCTGCTATGGCTGATAATGCTGTGCTTGACTGATCTCATACTTCTACGTACCGTTTGTGGAAAAAGAATTCAGAGCTCATGCTTAAGATTTCTACGATGCTCGAAAATCTCGTCATACTTGGATATCATCGCTCTGACCTCCTTTTTACGAGTGATTATACGCCTGTGTTAGTCTTTAGTTCAGAGGGAAAGAATCCGAATAGTGAGCGTCTGAGTAAACATGTGAAGTTTTGCTTTTTGATAGCGTGCGTACGGAGAGACGGCTGCATGGAGTTCGAGTCGTAGAGGGGCTGCATAAACTTGGACCTGTGAGGAATGATTATTGTTACAGGGTATTTCCAAGTATCTTAAGCTATCGAGTATATACCTCTATCACATACGTTCTTCAGGCTAGATGATATCCATCCGACCACAACGGCAATCAAGTTAGGGAGCCCACGAAATAAAACACGTAACTGTCGCCAGATAATCTATCTAAATTATCTTGACTTGTCCTGTGCAGCAACAGAGGTCCGATTCATTCATGCGAAGATGTAGACGATCACAGGAGTCGCAACCGTCGAAAAGCTTCGGCTTGAATAATCAGAGTTACTACTCCTGGTCGCTGGAGACACGATAACAGCGTAGACTTCCTATATAGTAAGATTTGCTACCCAGTGCACCATGGCATACCCTGTTCATAGCAGCAGTGTCGACTTAAGGTTTGTCTGCCGACAAGCGCGCAGAAATCACAGTTGATGAGTCAATATCTAAATTGACTCGCACTGCAACTTATGATACCGTCGCCAACATCGATGTCTTGTAACAATCATAACGAGCCTACCTAGGCTGATTGACCACTGTAACCCCGATCCCCTCCTGGCTCGAGATTTTTGGCGCCCTGTAGCCCTGCAAAGGTCAAACGGCTACCGTCAAGCCATTCAATTAATTGATCAACATCTCTTATTACTAAGGTAGGCACTCGTGCCGTTGACCTCATAAAGTCGACAGCCATCTTCTGGAATGAGGATATCTTACCTCGAGAGTCATCAGTCTACTGAATCGAGCTGCTTTGTTCGCAAGTGGAGAAAATTGAAAAAAACATTTTCAGACGCCCTCCGGATGATATATTATGGTAGCATTGGCGCTGTATCAATTTGAGCTCTTTGCTGTTCTAATCCCCCATCTTTGCGACTCTTTCCATCCCCACTGTCTCAGCTATAGTTCTGTATCCTATTGATGCATAATTTCGAACCTTAAACCTCTCATGTCACAGTCTCGTCCGGTTCCATAGCTCTGGCCGTCGTTTCACGCCCGTGCAAAGCTCCAGCAGAATACCCACTCCTATAGATAGGGAAGGGAGAATTTACGGCCACTAGTGATTAGCGATGTTTGGACGTGGCAATATCACTTCTTTAGCTCTACTAGAAGATACATATCAGACTGTCTCGCTGTTACGAAGCCAGTGGCTGTCCACCCCTTACGAGGATCTGCTAGCTCAAATTTGGAAAGGTCGGTTTATCTGAAAGCCAGTTAGGAAATAGGGGCATACCGTCGCACAGAATGAATTCTAAGATAAGCTGTCGGGCAATGTCCGAAAGTCAGATCAAGCCGTTGCATCTTCTGAATTTTCTCTTGAGATTCGTTCACAAATTGGCTGGGACTTTTCAGCCAACGGTCTGGGCTCAAGGCAATTGCATTCATGTCAGATACATTTCAGTTGCGATGAAGAGCTCTCGCAGCATTCGTGCTGACTGGATTGCCTCCCGTTGTAACTCTCCCTTCTGCAAGCGTGACGTACTTTATGCTCTAATCCTACGACAACACAGGAGGTAAAGTCGAAGCGCCTCTTTCGTTGCAGCATCAGATAGGATAGCCTCTTCGATTTGTCCCACGAACCTCCATAATCAACTTCGACTTTACCATGTTCTCTCTGCACTCTGGACTGAATTTCCCAATTCTTCTGAGACATGCTCAACAGCTGTTCAAAGTGCAAAGAAGAGAGTATCGGCCCCTTTTCAAAAGCAATATCTCTATATAGCTTACAAGCACCTGTTCCGCCACCTGGTTGGGGGTATACTTCCCGGGCTTCTAGAAAAGCCGCTCTTGAAGTCGTGATGGCCTTGGTGCGGCACTATCTTGAGACAGGGATTACGCGCCTATAGCCTCTTTTTTGCAAGCCTTGCAAATATAGTGGGCGTTGACAATAGAATGGTTACTCTCCTAGGGTTCTTTATGATAGACTTTTCGAGTCAAGGCGTTTGATCAATTTTTGGGATGGTATCAGTGCCATACTTGTAGATATGTAGGACATTATATAGCTTACAGCATGCGTGGGCAGTGGTTTTCGATATGTCAGAAATGCCTATCCTCCATCAACACTGCAATAACTTCGTGGTAGAAACAACAACGACAGTATTAAACCCAATAATGTTATGTCACAATCTTACCCGCCACAAAGTCCGAGACATGATCCTCCTCATACCGCTTAACGAAGCCGCGAACCATCTCATCCACCACTGGCTCACACTTCTTCATCCCGTTCGTAACGAAGATATAAATAATTGGCCTCCGCATAGCGGCCTATACTTTCCCGGTATCCAAGGTCACTATTGAGTAGCGGGAACCACCTCGCCCTTATTTTGCCCTTATTAGATCTTCATATGATATCGTTCGAAGTACCTTGGTTTGCCATTCGGCACATCATGAGCCTGCCACTGTAGTCATATCACTAAGGAAATACAGCCTTCACACAAAAATCCTGTCAACGGCAATCAAGATCAGAGATACTCACAATGTTGAGCCAGATGCTTTACTCCCGAGGTTTTAATGAAGTGGAAGTTCATGGTGGGGCCTTTCCCCATGTCGAAAAGACGCCAAAAGGTTGATGGATCCTTGCTAGGAAAGGATCGGGCTATCTTTTGAAGATCACTAAAAAGGAGATCGAGTATGAGAGGAGCCAGATAGCGTCAACTTCGGAAATAGAAAACAGTCACAAGTCGTCATGGGTCCTTGAAAATTTTAGCCCAGAGAACAAGAAGTGAACAAGAGATCTACTGGCGATCAGGTCTTCTTGAGAACAACGTGAGTACTATGGCTGCCTCAAATTTGGTACTAGCTTGGTATAGGGAACCGGTAAGAAACAGGTAGCAAAATATGCAAAAAGCCGAGATATGGGGTAATGAGAAATGGTTTACTGTATGACACACATACAGCTGTTACCTCAACGTATCATCACGGACCAAGCTCTCATACAGGGACGATTGCATACACATACGAACTCAGCAAAGGAGTACGTCGCCGTAAGCATTCCCCCGCCCTGGGCATACTTGCCCCTTCCCAAGACTCCAAAGCGTTCCTCGACGGGCGGGAAAAGTCGGAATTGAAAAGGGACGGGACAAAGCGAATGTACAATTGTTCCAGAGGCTGGTGTTGTATGGCACCGTCCCCAGTAAATCTGTTCTGCAAAAGTCTCGGCGGAAGCGGGACTTGGAGGACCATGAAGGTGGGAGAGGCATGAACATGGAATATAGTTGAGCACAGTAATTACAGCAAGACCCCAATGTTGGGTCCGGAGTTGGGATCGCTCTTTTTTTTTTTTGGTGCTTTGTGCCTTGTGAAAGAATAGCTAGGTAGTTACGAGTATTGAAAAGTTCATAGGAGATGGGACGGTTCAAGTAGGGCTCGCATTGAATCAGTTGCTCGGATCTGGCGTGTTCTCAAGTCTATAGCCCGAAGATCGGAGAAGGTTCGGTAGATTGACATTCGACCGAGTCTGTGCCTGACGTGACGTGGCGTAGCTGTCTTTGCACTTTCTGTGTATTGCACCTGTGTGCTCGTGATTTGGGGATGATGCAACGGAGGATGTCAAGACATGATGGGTGGTGGGGGAGGATAGATATCCTCTTGTCACAACCGCCTGGACTAGCCAGCTTCACAGGCACTCGGGTCGCCGCAATATTGCTAGCCTGTCCGAGCAAAATGGGCGATATTCGTTATCGAAGATCAGAAGCAGGATCGCCTTCTTCCTTCCGGGAGAGGAGTCCTTGGGCTGTGCCCTCCCAAATCATCTCCACAGCGTCCGGTCCAACACAATCCGCCAGATCTCTCTCAATCTTCGCCACCAAGGCCTTCGTGAGTTCGAAAGGCGTCCATGGCACGTCACTCCCAAACACCAGCCTTTCCTTTCCCGTGAACTTCAGCAACGCAGAAACCTGGTTCGGTACTGGATCGCCAGCCAAGTCGTACCACATTTGGGTTTTGAGCGCGGTTTTAATCTGCTCTTCCGTGATATCACAAGCGTCTCTGGTGGTACTGAATTTCTGACCAAGCCGCAATATCAGGAAACTATCGAGGAGGATGCGGTCGGCGATTACTCTATGAAGATGGACAAGGGAGGAATGAAACGTGTGCTGTGAGCATTGCTTTAGCGATCGCCTGAAAAGGGCTTGCGATACAGCAGATGAACTCAATCCGAAAGGGGCGAGAAGAAATCCGGAGATTTGACTTACATGCGATCCAAAAGACTCGGCAGCACATTTCCGCAATGCGAGACTAGAGGAAAACGAAGAATCGTCCCCGAGACAAGAAGATCGAGGATTGATCGCGCACTGTCAAAAAAGAATTCGAACAATGGCGCTCTATATAAACTTGCCAGCGGCGAAGAATTGGCATACTGCTCCGCTGGTGACGAATGATGCTCGTGCCCATGCATTTGTGGGTAGCAAGCAACGGTGGGATGTACGAATACCAGCGCAGCCCGCTTGTCTAGTTCGGCCAGCACAGGCCTCAGCAGCGGATCGCCAAGATAAACTCCGGGTGTATTTGAGAGCAGAACGAATCCATCTGCGTCTAGTTCGTCAAGGGCGTACGCAATTTCTTCAGACGCAGCGTCCATGTTATCCTTGTCAAGCGGCAAGCTGGCAAAGAAGCCGAAGCGATCGGGGTACTGCCGCTTCACGTCTGCGGCGAACTCGTTCGTTTGCCTCGTCAATGTCTTGTTGAAGGGGGGATCAGAAGAGATATTCGTCCCGGGGGAGGAGAGGCTGAGGATGGACTTGGCGATGCCGGTGGCCTGAATGTGTTCAGAAAATACTCCTTTGAGACACAAAGAAACAATAGAATAATTGCGTGAGAGGATTGCTCTCAGAAATAGCCAAAAAGTGACGTTTGAGATGTCATAGATTCATGGTTTCGACACAAACGTGGGGAAGAAAACGTTGAAAAACACACTGACAGTCATGTATTCGAGATGTGATTCCGCGCTCCAAGCTGGAATCCCAGGCATGCCGTCAGGTTCCGTAATGTCATTGTCCAGGAGGGCTTTGTGATAAAATTCAGGAACAAAGTGAGCATGACAGTCGATTTTGCGGTCGGCCATGACGGTGAGTGATATTATACCGTGTGATGTGATATGATAAAGGGTACTAGCTCGTAGTAAACGTACTTATATATAACAAGTCGAGGAGCTTCACAGCTTAGAGCGGGGACATCGCATCATCGTACATGTTATTGTCGTACGTATTGTTGTCGTGCATATGTACATACCTATCTCATTTAGGTAAGTCATGTATCGTTCGTGTCACTTCCGCAAACAACCACATATGGTAAATGAACATAACAGGATGAAACTGTAAAAATTATTACATCACTGAGTCTGCATCTTGTACATTACATGTCAAATATGTATTACGCTTTTTATGACTATAAAGATTAGTTACAAGACGTCATAAGCTTCATTGAGTGTGCCGATTCTCACGAGTTTTCGTTTTTAAAGATTTTCGGTTACCCGTTTACAAAGATAAAAGCAGAATTTGATTTAGTGAACTGCAGGTTATTTACATCAGTTCGCTCATGTTGAAGTCAGGAATACATGTTGAATAAAAACATACACATAAACCCGCAAGGGCCGTTAGGATAATGCACATTTACATATACGTTACAGAGTACACGTTGTGTATGGGATCACTGTGGGCAATATCCTAATCACATCGGTGCAGCCATCGTACTGTGATGTGGTGAAATTATGTGCTGTCCATGACAAGTCTCGGCCTTACAGATTCTGCGTCGTTGTCTTGCTACTGAAAGCCTCCCATTCATCACATATCTCTACTGTTGCTCTGCAGCGTTTCCGGATAATCTCGACGGCGTCTTGGCCCAGGGGCAGCATCGAGGGCATTTTTCTGCCGGCAGCTTCGCCTTCCGAACGAACAGCGTCTACAATCCGGACTGCGGCGCCTTTGGGGTCGCCCAGCTGCTTCTGGTGCAAGCTGACAACAGCAGCCTCGCACATCTTGTTGGCTTCCGCATAGTCAAATATGTCTCTGGCCCCGTATACAATTTTTTGCGGAGAAAGAATCTCAGTGCGAAAGTGGCCGGGGATCAACATGCAGGTCTTTATCCCAAAGGCGGCCACTTCTTCTTTGAGACAGAGCACAGCACCTGATTCAAAGCAAAGTAAGCAACACGCTCAATCCTGACTATGGAGCCGTAGGGACGTACTTTCAAGGGACCCTTTTGTGGCAGCATAAGCTCCTGAGGTGGGAATAGCCTCCCAAGCGAGGATTGAGCTCATGAAAAGCAATGTGCCCGCTCTTTGCTTTCGAAGGTGCGGTAAAATCGCGCGTGTAAGGTTCATGGTGCCGAAGAAATTGGTCGGAAAGACATTGCGTGTTCTCTCGTCCCTGCCGGAACCGCAAGAATCAGATACAGCAAATGGTCCAAGCAGCCAATGTGGATTTACCCAATCTCCTCGAGGAAGCCGGCTTCGATGTAGGCAGCATTATTGACAAGTACATCGATTTTGCCATATATCTTCCAGGCCTCGTTGACTTTGGCATCGAGATCCGACTGCGAAGCTGTGACATCAAGATCCAATATCGCGGCTCCAGCATCTCTCTGAGCCTTCAGTCGATCCGAAGCTTTTCTCGCAGACGCTATGACCTTATCGCCGCGGTCGAGGATGGCATGAACAAGCTGTTCTCCAATCCCCGTCGCGGTCCCAGTCACAAGCCATACAAGTTGAGGCATATTGATTGGGAGAATGCAGAAGGGTGGATGGCGCGCCCAGGTCCAAAACCGTTTATTATGCCAGCCTCTCACAGCAGACTGTTATCATGATTGATTACTCGTAACCTGGAAATTGACGTTTCGATGGCTGGTCAGCTAAGGTATGAAACGCACTAGCGATAGCGCGTACGAGAACAAAGTGTGGTCTACCCACCGTAACAGGAAGGTGCTGTACTATGGAGAAGGGCTGTCCAGATGCGTCAGTCGATGTATAACGCTGAGCTGTTGCGACGAAGGCGTCGGGTTTTTCGAGCCTAGAGTGCCCTGTAAGTTGATTGGGGCCCACTTGCTCGGCGTCAGAACTCAGAAAAGAAAATCCAAAAGGCTCTTCCTTGTGGCTCGCAGCAATCTGGATGGGTTGGGCGAGCAAGATTTTGGACTCTACGCTAGGGGTATGCCGCTGATCAGTCTTCCAGGGGCGTCTTGGACGGGAGCCCTACAATCTTTCATCCAAGTAGGCTATCAATCAATCTCCAAACGAGATGAATTTATTCCACCCGCCCGGGAGTTCAGTACATCTACTTCGTTCGCTCTGATGCTATGATCCCCTTCACACCATCACCGCCATTTGGAGAAATAGCGGCATCCGACATCAGCCTTGATATTAGAAGGCATTTGTTGCATGATCATAAACCAATGCAATCGACGACATATTGAATCTTGAAGACAGAAGAATTACATCCTGCTCAGAAGAAGTCGAAGAGAATAGAGCGTCCCATTCCGCAGCTATCATCAATTGCTCGAGCTTCATGTGATGACAGCTTTAAAGCAAGGTAAATGACAAACTACGACGCTTAAAAGAACATCACTAATTTTGCAGCAACCATGTTGAAGACGCTGTCGATAGAATGTTCAGTGACGTCAGTCAACCTGTTCGCATGATACAGAGACCTTGAGGAAGGTCTAAGTGGCTCGAAGAAAACCAAGATAAATACGCATGAATTATTTATGATTCAGGTGAGAACAATTCTCTTGATGATGAAGAATACAAATCTTCATTAAATGACCCTCGCATTCGAAGCTGACGAGAGAGTGCAATCTCAGACGTCGCTTGAGCCACGTTGGCTCATAACATGAACGGATAGACATCAGCCTCGGAGAAAAGACTTTTCTTCGTTGCGCGCTCTGCTTACTATCAGAAGCATGCGGGAAAGATAAGAGACGGCAATGCTACATAGATGAGGGAATCTGAAAACAGAATCAGAGTATAGAACTGCAAAGCTAACCTAATATAATTTAGACTAAACATATGACACTTTCTTTCAATGCGTTCAACTTAATTAACTCTTCGTTCGAAACCTTGACAGTGATTATTACTCATAAAATTACTGCTGACCAACTATTGTCAACTCAAGATCAACAGCGAGTCTTTCAGATGTACAAGCTCATCTTTCAAAGATTGAATGCACGAACTTATGACTCAAGACGAAAAAGATACGATCAATAACTTAGGGAATCTTTACATCGATCAGAATAAGATGATCGAAGTCAAGATCATGTTTCGACGAGCGAGAATTGAAAAATTTAACGAGCTATCAACCCTTTCACCCACTATCGTCAGAAGATTTGTAATCTTTATATGTTGTCTTTATATTCTTTTCTCTGTCGCAGAATTTTTCAGAGATGACAAATTGTTTCACGCTTGCATTGTTCTCTTTATATGCATGCTTTTTGTATAGTAGAAGAATAAATTTTAACGCATTGTATGAAATGTCTACGCGCAATGAATATTATTCGAACATTTTCGGTACAGAAATTGAAGAAAAGAGCATTTCTGAAGCTTCAGACTTCAACGTCTAAGCTGATATGTAAATGACTAAAGGTTTTGAAGGTGAGCTTCATCAACTTTTTCTCTTCGAATACGTCTAAGGTGGAACAGAAATCATTACTGAGTGACTTTCGGCCTCAGATTAGCTCTGAAGCAGAGAGAGTGAGAAGGGGGGGGGGGCACATATCTAAAGTGGCGGATAATTACGTACGGCATTGCTATATATGAAGAATAAGACAACGAAGTCATGAGAGTGCACCATCTGCTAAAACTGTCTTGCTCGTGAAACCCGCTTGTACAGCTTATAGGCCAGAAAAATGGGAAGAATGGGGCGACAGTCGGTCGCTGGATGTCTTTTGCTCAACGCTTACCTTTTGACGCCTTCTCCTCCTTCCAGTTCTGCAGCAATTCCGGGGCGGTGAGACGAGCACCATCTACCCAGGACGGTTTCCATCGAACGAGATATTGCTTGCGAGGCCTTCCGCGCCCATGCTTCGTATCTCTCTCTTTAGTGATTTCTCCTTCCCAACTCTGCTGCGGTAATTGCAACATCCCCCCCAAGACCAATTCGTCGTAAATGGTCGACAAAATACATCGTTCGCAACTGCTCGCTGCTAAGAAGCGCCTGCAAAGAAGGTGTAAACAAGGCGTTGGCCTGGCCGGCCTTCGACTCAAATTTCAGTGCCACCATGTTTGCTGTCAATGGCTTCAAAGGGGAGTCTTTGTACCTCCCCGGCCGTCAAGACCACTCGGGGACTGACGGGCTCTTAGCATGTTCTCTGTTCGTGGTGACCAGGAGGAACGAACACTCATGGAATGTACTCTTTAGATTACAAATCTTTTATCAAGATGTATGACCTGGAGAATGGATGTACACTCTTAGCTTTATTTTACCTCACGCTCAAGGACTTAGATAGATAAGGGGTCGACAACAGAGGAATCCACATACCACCCTCACATTCCAAGCAACGGAAGGCGAACCCTCGTATGCAGCTTTTCTCTTCCTAACCTTGTTCACTATCTGGTGGGGTTTGGCATACTCGTAGACCCGATAGTAGCAGCATAATTGGAGCGGGCTTCTGTTCTTATCGGGTCGATGCTCATTACAATTTGATGGAAGAATGTACGGAAATGTCTAGAGGACTTGGACGCAGACGTCCAATCTGCGACAGCAGAGGTCAAGTGGGGTTCTTGTAGACCATTTCGGCATGACTCTGCAAATGCATTTCGCCGTTCAAGTAGTGTCGCACTGGGGGTGAGAGCACACGGTTGGCTGACCGTCCGGATAATGGCGGCATTGTTTGCGATGGAAGTGCTTTTTAAGGTCGCCGCGACTGGCGAAAGTCTTCAATCGATCAGCTGCCGACAGATCTTCGTTACCGAAGCAAAAGATGCACTGGGTGCGTGTTTCAGTACTGGTCTCTACTGTAAGGGTGTCACATACGAACCAGTATCAATGGTACAGCTTTGCATATATGGTGAATTCTAATATAGACGCACGAAAGACTTGAGACGCGAGACATATGTACATGGTCAGACGGTTGCTATGGCGCTAGAGAGAAAAGACGTCGAAAGTGGCTGACTGAAAGAACGAAAGTCGAGCAGGTATTCCGTAGATGGGGCGCTTACGCTCGCTAAAATATCTTGTGCACATTCGTCGTGTGATTCTTGAAGTGCGTATCCGTAACGCTCGGAAGGACCAGTCCCGCTGCCTTGCATTGTGGATGAGAATACAGGACCGAATCCTCGGCGACGAAGCTTTTCAATTGCCTCCCAACCTTGTTATCTGGTGAGATTTGGCATACATATTCGTAGACTCGATGGTGGTAGGGCGTCGTGGCTATGTACGTGTGCGGCCCATTATGTGGCTGGCGGTAATCGCCTATATGATTGGCTTCACTCATCAGCTGCGTTTTATAAGGCTGCATCGAGCCATCGATGATCTTTCAAATGATTGAAGAATAAAAATTGCGTCAATTCTTTCTACTTCTTATCTTCAATATCGAGATCGCAATCGACTTCTCGTTGACTCAAGCTATGTTTCCACGTAGAACTGCTATAAAGATTAACGCGCAAAAAGAATACGATAGCGAGGCACTACAGACAGCATCAGCGGAAGGCAACGAGAAACTAGTGCAGGTCCTGCTCGATCGAGGGGCGGAGGTCAACGCTCAAGGTGGATACCATGGAAACGCTCTGCAGGCGGCAGCATCGGAAGGCCACGAGAAAGTGACGCAGGTCCTGCTCGGTCGAGGGGCGGAGGTCACCGCTCAAGGTGGAGACTCTAGCAACGTATTACAGGCAGCATCAGCGGGAGGCCATAAGAAAGTAATACGGCGCCTTCTCGATACAGAAGCGGAGGTCAACGCTCAAGATGGAGGCTATAACAACGCGCTGCAGGCGGCATCATACGCGTCTCCAGTAATTATAGCTCCGACTGGATATGCGGAAGCAGGAATTGGTCCTACTCCTACCACATTGCGGGCGACTATAGACCAAGGCTACATTGGTCCTGTCCAGAAGATCTTAGACAGAAGATTTGATACGGTGGCTCTGGCCGATTTTGAGTGGCTTCGGGACCTGCAGGAGCTGGGGTATGCATCGGAAGAGATTGCTGAGTTGCTAGTATCTGAGAGATACCATTCTCCCTGGATCTGCTTTGAGCCATATCTAGCACCAGAGGGAACCATCAGTCTCGATTTCCACCAACCAAATTGCGTCCATCGAGAACAAGCTCAGAATCTAATCGCTCCCGATGAGATAAGATACAACGACGGCATAGAGACTGTAGATCCAACTAGGAGCAAGCTCTCATCATCTACAGAAGATGATATTACTTATCTTATCGAGAGACTTTGTGGTTTGGCTGGAATACTGCCAACTATTCGTCGAGACCACCTTGGCAGATCGGTTTCTATCGATAGCAGAGACCCTATCATTACGTTCGGTCAAGTTGTGTTTACCACCGACAAGAAGCCTTTGATCGCGTCAGTGACATACTGCCCTACCGAAAGAACGGCTTTGGCTAGACAAAGGCAGGATGAGGAAATACTTGGCTTGGGCCTAAAAATCCCCCCGGACGATAGTCAAAAGTTGAACGGGCTGCTGAAAGATCTTATAACCCCCCTGCAAAAATTCTGTGGTGCAGTGGCAGCGGCGCAAAAGTGGGGCCTATGCTGCGATTCTTTCACTGTCCTGAGTATGACTGGTCTGGCGCCATCGGAACCCACCCTATCCCAAGGAGCTATCGAACTCTGCAGAATTGAGTTCTACCATATAGTGAGGCTTCTCATTAACCTTGAGCGCATTTTCAACAAAGCTGTACCAACAGTCGAGCGGCTGCGCTTGATATGGGAGATAGTCAACATTGCGGAGTCTCTCTGTCAAATATTCTACTTGTATTATCGACCGAGTGATATACAGACGGAAGTCTACGATAGGATGCTCCAATCTTGCTCTTTAGCAGTACAGCTCCTCAATCTCGGATTTGTCCTATACGTCCAAGCGCACATTGGTCCACTACATCCGTGCTTTCTCGACAGCGCGATTGGGACAGTCCACTTATACGGGGTCAAGAATATTGAACCGAACGCGCCAGAAATATCGGTCAAGCTTCAGCGATTTACATGCTTAGACGGTATGGTAGAGCACCCTGTCCTCGTATTCAATACCTATCAGGAAGGTTCGGGGGGGCCGCAATCCTATGATCTTCTGACGACTGCGGAAGATCTTGTGGACACGTGGGGACCAGGGAATTTTGTCACTAATGACCCTGACAATGTTAGGGGGAGAGTGGCAAGCATCATGATTGGGGGAGGCTCCGTAAAACCCGTGGCTGAAAGCACAAATGTGTTCCATTGGAGCAGGGACATCTCACCTCTTCATGCTTTCGATGCCAGGTTTGACGCCAGGACCACAATACGCATCGGCCAGCCAGTCTTGGAGACCGCACATTGTACATTGGTCCTGAGAGACGAATGGCCGTCGTTCAGGGAACGTCTAGAGCCTCTGGGGACGAACTCTCAGTATTGGTCATTCACGCAGTTTCAGGCCGGTTTGATGGTTACTGCGCAACAATTCGTTGGTGGCCAAATTCAATTCAACAAAACTTGGACTTGGCACGAAGGCACAAATTGGAAGAAGCGCTACTTAAGCTCGTTGGATGGGGAGGTTCCTTACCATGCTCTAGATCAGCCTTGGGGATTGCAAGTAAGCTTTTGCACTGGTGTCGCTCGAAGGGTGCCATTACGAGTGCTCGTGGCAGATGTTCTGCCAGCATTTGCGCACGATCTGCCTATTACTCCAACGTGGGCGCAATTGAGAGAAATGGGCATAGTTGAGGCCCTAAAAGGACAGCAATTGAGACTTTGGCTAGAACAAAGGGAGTCCCAGAACCGTGATCTGAAGCCAACTGTCGAGCGGATAATAAGATACGTTCTAATCGTCCTTCGAGATACGGGAATTGACCGCACAAACGAAAGACTCATAATTGCTTGCCGTCAGGATATTGCACCAGATACACCGATGTCGATGTGCGTCAAAGTACCCTGTGAAAAAGCTACTTTATGGGCTAAGGTCCTAGCTGACTCTGAGCAATGCGCCACTTTTGCCTGCATGACATCTCTGTGCTTCGAGACAGAAGAGCATAGGTGTCAAAGGGTATATCCATGGCACTGTCCGTCGCTCAAAACTGCAGTTTGTCGACATCTCAACGATGGAGAGCTGTCAAGATCAATGAACAACCCATGGAACCTGAGGGATCAAAATGCATACTGGATTGGCAAGCCTGAATTTGGCTTACAGGCGAAAGTCAGCAGAATCTGTCGGGGCCAAGATCCTAGGTTGCTTGTATCTGTCAGCAGAGTGTCTGAAAAGAACTTGGCGAGATTGGGCTCCATGAGCCGCATATTCAAGCATCACCAAAAAGTCCGTATACGAGAGAAGCTGATCGAATCTTGGCCGGCAGAGGATGTTATCATCTTGTCGGAATTTTCCGGTCGACCTGGATGAGAGCTTGGGAGATCTAGAATGCGCATTGATGCAGGTATAGAGACTCGGAGTTGGATGAGAGGCCAATCTGATTGGTACGTCACCCTTGACGCGAATATGGATATGATGTCTGCGTGTCCGGCCAGTCCATTGTTCTACAGGCACGGTCGAGGTGACAATTTTCCCGGTATCTCATAGGCTACATGTGTCGCCTGCAAATGAAATAAGCGCAAAATTGGTGAGGACAAAAGCGACGATGACCACGGCTGAGGATCGTGTGGTGGTACCGAAACGTATTCACATTCATTCCCTATCGTTCGTTCTATCAATGTGCTATCCGTTTCAAGATCACTGGACGCCTCAAATCTTCCAAACCTATAATCACAGCCAGAGGAGAACGGTCGACGTTAACAATAGCACGTGTAGATATCTTAATTCATTGAAATAACAAATAACGACAACTAGCATTTGTCAGACATATAGATTCCATGAATCTCTGCAGCATGAACTTTAAAGTGCCTGAGGCTTTTGAGGGCGAGCTCGAATGCTGTGAAGTCTGAGTCATTCGAATGCGAGTCGCAGGCCGGCCACCTCTTCCCTCTGAGGCGCAAACCATACCAATGCCTCCATTAAATCGGCGAAACGGCCCTGCCTTTGCACGAGCGACTGCGTAACCTCGGCAGCAAAATATTCGTTGCGGCGGCATTTTGCCCGCCATCATCCCTTTCAGTCTGGCAAACCATGTCCTTTCCCCCAATCCTGGATGCGCTCGACAGCGTGATGCATTTTTGTAAGAATCATGCAGCGGCGGTCCACGGGATCTACATGTCTGAGAAATGTTGGCTTGCTTTGTCGTGGAGTTTCAATTCAATTATCATTACATCTGACTTCATCGACTGCACTGGTTGATTGTAACATCCTATCTCTGCACCCTGAAGATTTCGAAAACTCATCAAAAAGGCTCATTGAGAGTTCACTGGCCATTGCGCTCAATTGATTGACTCTCAGCAGGTAGCCCCAGCTTTCCGGTTGCCCTTTCCCAATTGCACCAAAACATACTAAGATCTAGACTTCCTCAATGAACGGCACCATACGAAGCAGACCGCTCTCCCCAACGACTATCCTTTACTATCCATGTGCTGTCGAAAATGAAGCAGAGAAGGTTGAGCATGAAGGGCCGGGACGAGTCGGGTTGAATTAGCCCTAGCAGACAGAGTGTCCATAACTGAAGTAACCACGTCCATTCAGCGTAGTCAAAGTGACGGGCTATTTGGTAAACCACAATCTAATACTACAGCGTATATTCAATTTCATCATACTCGTAATCGGGTTCTGTTGATCATCTATCATCTATTCGTCATCCAAACCGAGGTTCCTAATCGTCTGGCAAGCATCATCTTCTTGTCTTTTTTTTGGACGTTTCTCATGTCGCCCTTGAGCTAGGAATCATCTGCTCGAATACTTCCATCCTCACTGAAGGGTGACATGTTCCATGTCGGCTCTTGTGGCTCTGCCTTTCCGTCACCTACAGTTCTGACGTTTTGGACGAGTGGAGGTTCTTCTTCCTCAACGGTTTCTTCATTCGTGCTAGCTCCCATTCGGTTTGCGGTCGCTTGATGATCTATTCCGGGGGTCCCGAAGGCTTCGTCAAGTCGATCTGCTGGGATTGCATTAGCTTTCATGAAGTACCTCCGTATTGACTCCTGGGTCTCAAGACACAGAGCCTGTGCGAACAATGCCCACCAACAGTACGTAATGAGCCTTTTCGCGTGTAATCATATATTCATCAATATGCTCATACAAACAGATACTTCTACGATACATGAACATTACAGTGTGCTCATCGATTAAATTACAACAAGTAGTTTTACCGTAATTTTGCACTCATATTGCTTCGCTAAGGTAGGTACGAGTACTGTAAGCTTAAGTTGACTGACGTACAATTCTAGGCCCCGCAGAGGGCATTATTGCTTCAATTCCAAGGTACTGCTCCCTCGCCTTCAACGCTGCGCTCGCTATGCTGCTCACGGTTGTGGTAGTATCTTCTTGCGTTTTGTTTCCAACATTATCATGCACGATTGCCGCTGCAGGCTCACGTGTGGGTTTCATTGGCTTTGCGGGGTACCTTAGATACTCTCTATCGTCACCAAAGTAGGTAGTTGGTTTGCCACACCTTTTGCGTCCATCTCCCTTCACCATTATCCATGATCGTGCTTTCCTGAGCCGCCTTCCGCACTGCGTCTTTCGCTCTTTCGCATACCTCTACCAGTCACTCTTCTAGACAAGACAGTAGTGTGTCCCTTACAGCGGCGCATCATTCCTCTAGTGCTTCATTGTGCCCCAGCCTTTGACTCTCCGAACCATTTAGAGTCCTGCTTTCTCTCTGGTCAAAATGTCAGCTCTTGACCCGTCCAGCAGCAATGAAGACCGCGGGTCTGTAAAGAAGACTCCTGGCGCACCAAACACGGTCGCAGTACCTTCAGATCCGGCTGCGCCGTCAAAAGAGGTCTCTTCTAAGAGACAGTCGCTCTCTGACATTTTCACCATTGTATGTTCTGAGAACATATCTGAGTTCTATCATGCCTCTACATTGAACTGATTGTACTTGAAGTTCTGCAGCGGCTTTGCTCTCATCAGTGATGGATACCAGAATAACCTCATGTGTGCCTTCCCTCTCCATGACAGGACTGTATTGCTGATATGATGAAAGGACAATGACGAACGTCCTACTTAAGAAGGAGTACCCGAAACAGTACACCTCGGCTGTTAGCACCCGAGTCTCCAACGCCCTTCTTGTTGGCGAAATCCTGGGCCAATTGGTCATAGGCTTGACTTGCGATTATCTGGGCCGGAAAGTCGCGATTGTTACAACTACAGCTATGATTGTGATTGGAGGTATTCTAGCTACTGCTTCGCACGGCATCACGATCAATGGAATGTTTTGGATGATGACAATATCGAGAGGTATCGTTGGATTTGGAACAGGCGGAGAATATCCAGCATCGTCTACATCTGCCTCCGAAGCTGCGAATGAGCATGCGTTGAAACATCGTGGACCGATCTTCATCCTCGTGACTAATCTCCCACTTTCCTTTGGTGGTCCCCTGGCTGTGACTGTATTCTTGATTGTCCTTTCTGCAGCCACAACAAATCATCTTTCGACTGTATGGAGGGTATGCTTTGGCATAGGCTGCCTCTTGCCACTGACCGTGTTCTATTTTCGAATCAAGATGCTAAACTCGAAGCTTTACCGTAGAGGTGCAATAAAGGCCAAGGTGCCATACGGACTCGTGATCAGATACTACTGGAAGTCGTTAATCGGGACCTGCGGGGCTTGGTTCATATACGATTTCGTCACGTTTCCAAATGGTGTTTTCTCTGGCCGAATCATTTCTAGTGTGGTCCTAAACGGTAACATTTTCAAGACCGGAGAGTACCAGCTACTACTTGGTACTATTGCTTTGCCCGGAGTGTTCCTTGGAGCATATCTTTGCGATAGATTGGGCCGAAAGAACACGATGATGCTCGGCTTCAGCGGCTACCGTAAGTAGTTCCGTAGTTGATAGAAAGCCCGTACTGACAAGTCAAAGTGGTATTTGGACTAATTATTGGCTGCGCTTACAATCAAATTACGAAGATTATCCCACTCTTTGTAATCTTCTATGGGCTCATGCAATCTTCAGGGAATATGGGCCCAGGCGACATGCTCGGTCTTCTATCGTCAGAGAGCTACGCGACGGCTGTCCGAGGGACCTGCTATGGGATTTCCGCAGCTGTGGGGAAAGCTGGCGCCGCCATAGGCACTGAAGTCTTCACTCCAATACAGGATCACGCTGGTAAACGATGGACCTTTATCGTAGCTGCCATCTGTGGCATAGCTGGTGTCCTAGTAACGTATTTCTTCGTTCCGGATATCAAAGGGGATGATCTCTCCAACGAAGATGAGAAATTTCGAGCATATCTCGTAGCCCATGGATGGGACGGTGAGATGGGGGAGGCGGACCTAAAGGCAATTGCTGATCAAGGAATACCGCCAAGTGTTGTTGACCAGGTAAGTGAGGTGAAGTAGAGTCAGGTGAGGGTCGAGCGGGCGGAGTGGGACGATTTGAGTGAATTGGTACCGAATACTATACCTACCGCTTCGTTTGAGTGTTGATCATCGTGTCACAGTGGAGATGTGAATACTACCCAAATAACGCTAAGGTTCATCAACACACCTTCATTTGTACCTTTCCTATATAAAGACCATGTACCCCTTCAAACATTCTTTCGTTCACAGTCAGACATCTGCAGTATTCATAAAATTCTTCCAATATGACGAATATTAAAGTCGAAAAGAGTGAAGAGGATGGATCGAGCAGAGGTGTCAATGTACCAAGTGGTAGCGCTAGTCTCGACTCACATACGATAAAAACTGAGTTGTCAAGTCGCCAGTTGGCAAAAAAACAACCAGAGAGTTTCCAATCTGCTAATCAACACCCACCCAGCTATCCGCAGGAGAACGCCCGACGTGCGAATCGTCCCTCAAATCCTCCATCCCCACCACGCCTCCAATCACCAGTCCACTTCTCCTTCGTCCCGCGACCCAGCAACCCAATCAGCAACACCTTCAACCCTGAAGAGCAGACCTACCTCGCCGTATGGCAACGTCGTGGTTTACATAAAGAAATTATCATCTCCAGTTTCGAGACGACTTTCAAGAAGCGGGTTGAGCAGCGATCTGTGAAAAGTATCCTGACCCGATTGGAAAAGATAGGGGAGGTAGCGGACCAATTAGTCAACGAAGCCCCAAGCTATGCGTGGTGGACGCCGGAGACCGAGACGCAGAGAAGAGCTGGCGAGAGATTCAAGGCCAAGTCGGCGGCACGGAGGAGGTTGAAAGAGGGGAAATTGAGGGCGACAAGACCATTCGTTGAGGATGTTTCCGAGGATCCAATTCCGACATCCCAGAACGAAACTCCCGTCCAAGATACCGCTCCTGTCACTGCGGCTTCTTCTAAAACCTCAACCGCTCCATCGCCAGCACTACGTCCCCTCGACATCGCACCTCCACCTCGTGCCCCACGTCTTGCCCCACTTCTCGCCTACGATAGACTCCCATCATCTAGCCACCATCGCCATTCGCGCCAAAACCCTCGTACACCGCCACTGTCGCCGCTGCCCAAACCAGCACCAGCCACCCTGCCCGTTACTCCTGGCAGCATACCCGGTGCTGCCATTACTTTCGACTCCGATGACGACGAAGACGGATGGCTCAACCCCGACGACAAACTCTGTTTTTCCGCTGGCACAGCTACCCCTTTCGTCGACACCCCCCGACTACCTCCACCAAACTACCACTTCATGTCTCCATCGGACCCCCTTCAAATCCCAGCGCAGTCTCAGCAAAGCCGTTATGGCGCCTCGCGAATAAATCCAAATTACAGTGTTGATCCGTCCCGCTACGTTAGCATGTCGCCCTTGACCCTAGATTCTCCATTTGAATATCCAAGTCAACAACCGTCAACAGGCTGGGTTCTGGATTCTGACGCGAGGTTTCCCCAGTACCCACCGCCAGATATCAGGTCACCGTTGTCTTCGAGACGACCATCCCAACCAACTCGACCGGCGGGTTCGCCTCAAGGTCCGGGTAATAGGTACTTCTACCCTCCAATGGAAGATATGGACCAAGTGGCAGCTCGTGCAAGGACAGCACGTTCTGTAGATATTCGCCGAGATGCTCCACGAGCACATCCATTCAGCTTCCAGTCAAACTCCTATCTCTGCCCGGCACCCGCATCACCACCACCACGACTACCCCAACCCAGCCGCCCAACCGGCCTGCCACAACCCCGCGTCACCAGTGCCGGCACTCAAAAATACTACGCACCCACGCAAACCCACCCACACAACAGCAATCTGAACCAGCGCGCCCGAGGCGACGCTCATCAGAGTTTTAGCCCGGAGAGGATGGAGGAGGGAAGGATGCGAAAAGAGGAGGAGGCGAGGCACATGGAGCGGCTAAGGATGAGTTCGATGGACACTTTACGCACGAGTAGGCGTATGCTGTAAATTGGATGCTTCTGATGGGTGTGGTACGGTGGTTGGGGCCGTATGGTGGTAAGGTGATGCGCCGTCGGCATGTCCTCTTCCCACCGATTTTCCTTCTTTTTCTGAGGCCGAGATCGTGTTGTCCCATCGAAACGGCGGGATTGCGTCGCCAAAGCTCGGAGACCCCGTCCTGGAAATATCTCGTTGCGGGTGTCCATTCCAGCCACTATTAGCTCTGGTAAACGAATGTTCAACGGCCTTCGTTCTCTTTTTCTTTCTCTGACCCTCAGATGGTTCCCATACACATGGGACCCGGTAAGGTATCAGAGCACGTTTCTTCACTTTCGTTTCTCAACCCAAATAGGTCCAGCATACACCCTTCCGAGCGCGCCCTTAACAAACAACAGACCTTGTACCACAGCCCCTGTTTCCACTCTAACTACCTCCTTAGGAGGCCTTCTTCAAAATCAAATATCTTAGCAAACACGTCTTCTGGATGACCCTTCACCCCGCTAAGATAATTCCAGCATGCCTAAAAATTCAAGAACAAGTTCATTCTTGGACAGCAGTAATGCCGAGGATTAAGCATGTATCGTGATTGATATGGGAGCGGCAAATGGTGATACTAATAGATATATACGGAGAGTGTGCATGGTGTAATGATGCTGATATATACAGGTGAGTGGGTGAGTGAGTAAATTGTCATAGGGGGATAGACAAGAGGGACAAGAGAGAAAGCCGAACAGCAAACGAGTTGGGGAGGGGATCGCAATGAGTCACCTCTAACATCTAGTATTCACTACCACACCCCCTTTCCCATCCTTCCCAGCACCTCCTTTCTACCACCCCAAGTGCCCCCCCCCAAGAAACCAACCCTCCATCTCCACACCAAAAGTTTTTCCAGTTCTGTAAGTCGAAGAACCGCTTTGCCATTTCCTCAAAAGCTATTTATCTATTTACCACGCCCCCTCAAACCTCACATACAACTATGCAACCAAAACCAAAAGAAACCCCTTCAAATGACCAAGGAAATCGCTCGGTTTCCAACTCTGCGCCTCCTCTCCTATTGCTAAAAATTCCAAAATGACAAATTCAGCTGTTGATTGTGGAAAGACGAGCGAACCCAGAAACATGGTTGCGCATGTTCTGCGAAACTTGTCTATATCGTGAATGGTGCTGTTGTTGATATGTCTTTTAGATGTGAATGATTATCAGTTGTTAGAAGTTTTTGGGAGGGTTTTTCGTTTTTGGGGGGGGGTGTGGATATGGGGTTAGGGTTAGGAAATGTTCTTTTGTCTACTTCAAGCTTTTAAGGGGAAAACATGATGGCTGGTTACCTTCCGAGGAAGTTCTACTTTCGCTCAAGTCCTCCTTCTCCTTCTCCTCTTCTTTCCTTCCTTCTCCCCATCCAAAACCATTCCAATCCCCCGCAAGCCAAAAAAACTCCCTCCCTCAAAAACCCTTCCCCAAATCCCCTCCCTAACCTCTTCCTTTCCCCCCTTCCCCTCGATATTCAAATTAAATGCCCCAGAGCCGGTTTACGTGCATGGACATACGATGTCCGTGTGTAACTAGCAAGTTGGATCTTTTCAAGGGGGAGGGGGGTGTGTGGTGGTTGGTAGCGAGGGGAGAAGGGAGGGGAAGAGAGGGGAAGAGAGAGGAAGAGAGAGGAAGAAAGAGGAATTGGGTGGACAGAGTCAGCAGGTGGATCATGGCATGTAGGGCCATCTCATTCGCGAGGATCAGTTAACCCTTCGTAAAAACACGGCAAACGAACGATCAAAGGAACCACCGCAAGCGGAGACCCACACGCACCAAGACCATTCCACCCAAAAGCACCTAACAACAACCCCAACACAACCAATTTCCAGCAACGCCTCATCCCCCCCCATTATCTCTCTCTTAGCAATTACTCTATCGCAGCCCTTCGCAATCTCGGTCTGCGTTTTGATAAAAAGATATAATTGCAAGATAGGGGTTTTTATGATACTGAAAGGAATTTGGACGGACTGCCGCGCGTGACTGGGTTTTTTGGGGGGGGTTTTGGAAGGGGAACATGCTCTTGGGGATGTTGGCGGAGGTGTGTAAAGGGGGGGAAGGAGAAGACGGAAGATTTGTTAATTTGTAAGCGGAATCCGCAAGCACGCATTTTAGAAAGCCGTTTCAGAAGCCAAAAACGAGATTATCGGATCAGCGAAGGACAGTTTCGAATGACTCGTTCCGAGCAAAGGCAATGTGAGGAATTCGATTGAAAGCAAGAGAATGCGTACAGCGAGAAATGTATGTCCAGGCGACTGATATCGTGACTGATTCGAAGGAAGGAATGCTCGCTCTTAGGGGTATTAGATCAGCTATGTAAATGAAAAAAAGGAACTAGAAGGAAGTAAGAAACACCGCGGCTGGCCAGCGTAAACAGGATCTCCGCTGCCGTGGGATCGGAGCCCGAAGCACGCTTTCCAAACCCTTTGATATCATCCCAAGAAACCAAGACCCAATACCCGAGGGATCCTAGGCCCCACCCTCCCTCTCCACCGCCGTCCTCCCCGCACCGGCCCCCGCCTCCTCCTTCGCCTCCTCCCCGCCAAACCCGTGCGCGATCCCATCGTCCAGCGGCCCGCTCGTAGCGCTCATACCGCCCGTTTCCGTTCTCTTTTCAGTAGTGCCTGCAGTTGCGGCTAGAGCGGGATTGTCGGTGGAAGTGGGATTCAGAACGACGTTTTTTGCTTCGGCGAGGGTGGTTGAGGGGGGGATTTGCGAAGATGAAGGGGTGGGGTCGGCAGTAATTGCGGGGGCGGGGGCGGGGGCGGGGGCTGGAGCTGGGGCTGGGGCTGGGGCTGGAGCTGGAGCTGGGGGGGCTGCTTTTGTGGTTGTTAGAAGGGGGTTATGAGAGGAGCGAAGTGTAAGTGCGTGAGAGGAACAGAGGGAGCGACATACCTCCATCACCCTCATACCTATCACCCATCACACCCACGCCCGCCCCGGCAGCGGTCGCCGGCGCAGCGGCACTAGTCGTACTCGTAGGCGCGTGGGTCGTCGGCGTCCCCTGCTGTTGCGGAGGCTGCGAAGCTTGGGGCTGGTTGTGGTTGGCTTTTTTGCGGCCAAAGAGGCCGCGGAGGCCTTTTTTGACTTGGGCGAGGGCGTCGGGTGCTATTGGGAAGGGGGAAGGGGTTAGTGAAGCTGTAGAAGGGAGGTTGGGGTGAGGAGGAGAAGGACGTACGAACACCTGGCATGGTGCTGGTTGATGTGGGGGCGGAAGGATGTGTAGGCGGAGATGGGTTGAGGGATGTCTAATAGAGGTGCTTGAGTGCAAGTTTTAACATCTAGGAAGTTGATAGCTAGTGAATGATGAGTCGCGGGCAAAGCGGTTTATCTAGGGTGTGATAGGACTACTGTAAGGTTAATTACTCTGTACCATAGACGGGGCCCATAAACATCTATCTAATCAGTATCACTAAAAGCTCTACCCCTGAATCTATTTTACTTTGCCAATTAGGTGCATGTGATCTGTCCAACTCTAAAACGAGTTCCGGATTCAAGGGCGCCAAGTCAAGCTGAAAATCCAACGGTTGTGGCTTAAACCCATCTCCGACATGAAGAGATGAAGAATTCATCGTAAAGCTCTTTTTGTCTATAGGTTTTCAATTTATTCGAAGACTGAATACAGAGACACTCGGAAGACCAATCAGGTCACGCGACTGAAGGAGGTTTTGGAGTGAATGACATGCGCTCTAGAGTGAAAACCATAATGAGGGTCTTGTGTCTCGAGAGGTAGGCGTTTCCATGTTGAGGTTGAACATCAGAGGTCTTGACAAGGCAGACCCTGTGCGTTTTGAGTCACCAGGGTTCCGATGCTTGCTTCGCGGACAGAATAGAGAATATGAAGCGAAAAGGATGATCCGAACATGTTTGTAGCATATTGGTCTGACTGCCACCGGCGCATACGATGTGCTCGTGGATGACCCAATATTAAAGTGTAACCAAAATCGCCGGCATCTGCGGACATTTTTCAAAAGTCAAAAAAGCTCACTTGCGGGAAAGATAGTTCCTGCGACTCCAGAACCATTAAACCCTGAAACCTGACAAGGCAATAATTGAGCATTTGACTAGCCAATCAGTCGGACGGTACGGTGTGGCCCAGCACATGAGGTTTCGTCTCCCAATAATACCAACCTCAATTTGTTGCTCAGGGGTTGATGCTGCCGCACAAGCCGAATGTTTCGTAAACATTTTAACAATTATGATGGACAAAGCCCTCCTCGCCTCAAGCAACTTTATTTCCTTTCCGCGGACTTGAGCCTCCACTAGACCTCTGCCTGTCACTTGTGGTGTTAGAGCTACTGCTCGAGCTCTCGGATCCACCCTCTGTTGTGTCCCTCTGTTGGCTGACATCTGGATTTGCGGGACTGACGTCTAATGGATTATCCGATGCCTTGAGTTGATAACGTGTCAGTACTGACTTGATGAAGCTTCGCAATTCCAGTTGTATCCAAACACAAGCAGAAGGGCATGGAAAGGAACACAGCCTCTGAGCAACAGGCGTCCTACTCATGCCTTTATATGGACCACTAGCTTTCGATATCTTGCCAGCGCATAAAGTAGACTTACCGGTTTTCCCTCACCTGCCTTCTCTTTCTCCTCACCCGGGTCGGTGACACTAGGATCAAATGCCGCCTCCTCCTGTCCTGCAGCCCCGTCATCCGTCCCACTCTTGCTGTATTCCGTTGGCTCTCTATTGATGCTGTCTTTGTCTTGCGAGTCCTTTCTCGGATAATCCAGCCATGAGGATTGCGAGAATTGCCTCTGGGCATATGGGGTGAATGATTGAGGTCGAGAATGCCGCAATTGTCGGTTGAGAGAAATACGAGTATGTGTTGGGACAGTTTGACGCAGACCGTGTGCCCTTGCAATGTTGGAGACAAGATGGCTTGATCTTGTGCCTTGCATTTTGAAGTAGGGGTTTAATTGCTCAATGGAAGTAAAGTCTATGTCGCGCCCTCTTGCCCTTCGTCTGCAGCACCGTCAGAGTGAAGACCGTGGGATTACGGTCAGGGCTTGGGTTGGTGTATATTGACAATTACCTGAAATAAGTGGTAGCACAGGAAGGATATCAATCTTTGCTGTAGGTTCGCAAATTGTCTATTTTGTGCAAGTACCTATGTAGCTCGCAGAACTGCTCAATGTGATGTCAACGAGTCGCATCACTCACACGTCATAATCCTCGGCTAAGGTTGTCACGTCAAGTCACGGCCCTATAGTAGGAAGCTAGATGCTGTACTCCGTATATAGGTACCTTACTTTAGGTACATTATCTGCTACGCTGATGGGCCGAGGGCGCGTTATAGAAAAAAACCTCTTACATATCTGACAAGAAAGCATATCCTCGACGCATGGTGTCAATGCCCTTTTCCCTCTTTCCATTCAGCCCTTCCCATCCTGATAATGTCGCTCATCCCGACTTCCCACACGCCCTTTTCTTTCTTCCCCTCCAGACACTGAACACCGGCGATGACTGTAGCATTACCGATGGTTTCCACATCCTGGGCCCACCAATCTGTCAACCATCTCTTGCTAATCAGTCCTAGCGCCTGCGCTATAACTCTCAGTACAGCCTCAGCCGGCCGACTGTCTGTTCGTTTTCCAAGCAATAGTCCTGGCTTCACTATAACAGTGTAAGGGAACCCTATATCCCTTACAGATTCCTCCAGCTCGCCCTTCATCTTTGAATAAGGGAATACTGAAGACTTGGAGACGCCTGCAGAAGAGATAAGAACACAGACTTTCACGCCAGCCTCTTTGGCAGCGCGTGCGAGTGCCAAATTGAGGTCATAGTCGATAGCGCGTTGAGCTTCTAAAGAGCCTGCCGCAGCTTTGGTGGTCCCAAGAGCAGAGAGAAAGATATCTGGCGTAGGTGAGAGTGATAATATACTTTTGGCCCAGGTGGAGGAGTCTGGTTGTATGATGGGCTTCAAATTTGACGATTCTGTAGAGAGACTTTTTCGAGCGATGGCATGTACCGTAAGATGTGATGAAAGGGAGAGCAAAGGGTTGAGAATGTGCGAACCCTATAGATCTACGGTGAGCTGAGTCCTACCAGGAAGTTGTAGGGTTTGAGTGAACTTACAACCAAGCCTGTGCAGCCCACGAGAATTGCAGAAGTTGATTTTTCTGCCATGGAAGACATGCAATTGTTCAACACAGATGTTGAAGGTAGAATAAGGTACTTTAGACAACTGCCGACAGCGACATCATCAATCTTTCACCCCCACCACCCTAATTGGTCCGAGATCCGCTCCTGCATAATCTACCCGTGCTACTGTAATCTGATAACCTTAAAATACTTGCCTGGAGCACGCCATTCCAGATTAATGATTGCGTGCTCAGCTAGAACGAGTTTATTGAGTGGCGCGACAAATCTCGGTCATGATGTTTCCTCAATGGATTTGGCATCTGGTCGAGGACTTTTCTTTGTTCTTGTCTTTCAGCATTCCTTCAGCACCTTGTAGGCGTCAGAATCTCCATCATGCATCTACAAACGCCCGAGTCCACTGGCCCAGCTGGGCCAGAAAGCAACCCCCATGAAGGACCTGAGAAGCAATTGAAAGGATTTCGACACCAATCGTCAAGTTTGCCCTTCGGACAATCTATTCCTTTCACATCTGTCGGTGGACCTACATATCTAACCCCACAAACTCTCGTTCAGCAAGTCGCCTATGCTCTGTCCGACAGAATATGGACATATTCACCTGAGACCTTCGACCTCGACGTCGCCGTCAAATCTTGGTTTCAAGAGGGTGCTCGCAACTCTCATGGCTATCCTACGAATGTTGAGTCCATGCAGATCCGACAGGGTGCGGCGTCGGTTGCTTTGGGATACATCTTCTCCAAAGATTTCGATCTGAAAAAACGTTACATCCCCCAGTCGATCCTCGCATCATCGTCAGCTCTACAATACCTCCGTGCGGCGTTGGACCAGCTGTCTCTTCTCTACGCTATTGCGAGCCCCTTCGTTGCACATATCGCGGCCGTCGACTATGCTGGAGCCTCGTCCTCCCTAGTCACCGATTATGTCTCAGCGCTAACCCTTGCTGAGGAGTTGGGCTTCGGCCTGGTATCGAGCTTCTCCGCTTACGAAGCGCAACACATGTCTCTGTTTTCAACGCTATTGGCAAGTGTGGTTCCGACAATACACATATATGACGGTGTAAACGTTGGGCGCGAGACCACCAGAATTGTTGATGTGTTGGATCAAACGGGCCTCGCCAATACGTACAAGTCAATTCTGCACGAAACATCGGGACCGGGGAAGAAAACTGTGGACGTTGATACAAAGATTGCACGCTTACTGAGGGCTTTCAATGATGAACTCGGAACCACGTACGGACTCTTCGAGTACCAAGGCCATGCTATGCCAGATTCCGTATTGGTGGTTTTCGGTACCGTGGAATCATCATTGGTATCCCAGGTAGCATTGTCTCTAGAAAGAGATGGTGCGAGGGTGGGCGTCTTGAATGTGAGGGTATACCGGCCTTTCGTGGAGGAAGCATTTCTCAAAGCTCTTCCGGATTCAGTCAAGACCATTGGGGTGCTTGGTCAGGTGCAAGATACACAAGCTGTATCCGATCCAAACGTTCGATCTAACTTACACGGAGACGTGATAGCTGCTGTGACTTTCTCTGACAACTGGTTGACCCCTCCAGCTGTCATCGATATCAAATATCCCAGAGAGCAAAGGTGGACGCCAGTTTCAATCGCCGCGGCTTTCCAGCTTTTGGTCAACAAGCCCGTCTTGCAATCGGGTGAGATCTCAACAGAAGACCATGAACCGGTTTCGCCTCTACAATTAATTGATCCGGCAACCGTTCAACAATATACATTCTGGTATGTGAACGACTCACCTTCGGCCAATGCTTCTGTTATACTCGGGCAAGCTTTGTCAAAAGATTCTGCGAGCAATGTCACCGTCAAAGCTGGACATGATAACCTAATTGAGGGAGGAGTAGTCAAGACGGAGATTCGAAAATCTAAGATGTTCATTGATGCACCATACTCGATCGACGCCGCAGACGTGGTTTTCGTGGGCGAAGTCAATTTACTCAAGTCTTTCGATGTTTTGACTGGTCTCAAGGCCGGTGGAAAGCTTATCCTAAAATTGACAGGCGTAAAAGATGACGAAGTCGAGCAGAAACTGCCCGTACATTTCCGGAAAGCTCTTATCGACAGGGCAGCTCAGCTGTATATCCTCGACCCGTTGACAGTGGAAGCGATCGCAAACGACCCCTCAAAAGAGACTTATCTAATCCAAATTGCATTTCTCCGTGTTGGTCTTCCTACGCAAGAGAGCATCGGTAAACAGAAACTAGCCTCTATTAACGGGAGCGTCGATGTTCTCGACGATATGGCCAAGTCTTTGGAGGTTGCCTTGCGAAAAATCGAAATTCCAGGGCAATGGGCCGAGGCGGACAAGGAGACTGCTAGCCCTGCTTTACCATCTGACATTAATGTAAACAGTTTCTCTGGGTTCGACAAATTCGAGACCGAACCGCCAACATATCTCAAGAACTGGGAGACAGCAGCTAAAGGGTTGGCCTTTAAGGAAGCTTACGGCACAAAATCTGCCCTTCGTCCTGATCTCTCTATCAAGACGCACACCGTCCACGTGCAGGAGAATCGCAGACTCACGCCTCCAAGCTATGACAGGAATATATTTCATATTGAATTTGACCTTGGGGGCTCTGGCCTGACCTATGAGATCGGTGAAGCTCTTGGCATTCATGCGGAGAATGACGAATATGAGGTTGAAGACTTTATTAAGTTCTACGAACTCAACTCCGACGAGATCGTTGAAGTTTCGAGCAGAGAGGATCCGACGGTGCTTGAAAACCGGACAGTCTACCAGGCGTTGATGCAGAACGTGGATATCTTTGGTCGACCTCCTAAACGATTCTACGAGGCATTGGCAGATTTCGCAGACGACCCCAACGAACGAAAACAGCTTTTGACTCTTGGCGGTCCGGAAGGAGCAACAGAATTCAAGCGAAGGGCCGAGGTTGATACATTAACCTATGCTGACATCCTCCTGGAGTTTCCTTCAGCTCATCCGAGTTTCCACGATATTGTCCGCATTGTCAGCCCAATGAAGCGAAGAGAGTACTCCATCGCATCTTGCCAGAAAGTCACACCCAACAGCGTCGCTCTGATGATTGTTGTAGTCGGATGGGTAGACCCAAAAGGCCGAGACAGATCTGGTCAAGCTACGCGATTTCTCAACAAGCTCAAACCCGGAGTGCCCGTTACTGTCTCTGTCAAGCCAAGCGTAATGAAGCTACCGCCAAAATCGACCCAGCCCTTGATCATGGCTGGTCTTGGCACAGGTCTGGCACCTTTCCGAGCTTTCGTTCAACACCGTGCTTGGGAGAAAGCGCAGGGTAAAGAGATTGGAGCTGTGTTGCTGTACATGGGTTCCCGGCACCAGCGAGAGGAATACTGTTACGGAGAGGAGTGGGAGGCATACCAGGATGCAGGCGTCATCACTCTGCTTGGCCGGGCATTCTCGCGTGATCAGCCGCAGAAGATCTACATCCAAGACCGCATGAGGGAGACCATGAACGACATCATCCAGGCCTACCTCCAAAAGGACGGCGCGTTCTATCTCTGCGGTCCTACATGGCCAGTTCCAGATGTGACGAACGTGCTCGAGGACGCTATCGCCACAGACGCGAAGGCGTTGGGGAAGAGGATGGATCCGAGGAAAGAGATCGAGAGACTCAAAGAGGATCTCCGATACGTCCTTGAGGTCTACTAGATGGTTTGAACGTGGTGATAGTGATAGTTTTGGAGAAGCATCTGCTTTGGACGTTTTAGCGTTGCATATAGAGATAGATGGAATCGAGTGCCGCTTCGTCTGTCTTGGGTGTGTTCGCTTCTGGGGGCCCAAGGTGCCTACCCTACCTTAAGGTACCTACTTCAGTAGTTTGCTGAATCAGAGAGTATGGGATTCACATGCGTAAGGCGGTAAGGCGGTAAGGCGGTAGTGCTGAAAGCGCATACCGTCGGCCTAACGCGATTGGTTTGTTCACGGCCGCCAATGATTTTGCGCTCACCTCCACATTTGCCCTTTCACATCTCTGCCCCCATCCATTGGCTCACTCAAAGCGCCTCAGGAGTGACTCTGTACTTCAACAAACCTTCCCCTTGGTCATACAGATCAACACCTCTAATACAACCTCCCCAGCACTGGAGTTCGACACATTGTTACGACCGTTGCGCTCACCGCCTTTGTCCCGCTGAGGTCAAGCATCTGCGTGCATTAGGAGCTGAGAATCAGCTTACTCCTTCTCCGGCAGACATGCCTTATCGCGATTCCCCTTCACCTGCAGGTCGGCCGCAATTGGCTGATCGGACTTTGTCTGCGCAATCTCTTTCGCGAGGGTCTCCGACCTCAACATTGCACAAAGGGTCCTCGCACAAGCCGCACAAGACCCATGCTGTTGGCCATGGCCACAATCCTCATGGCAGGGTGCCATCGTATGGAAAGAACCTGAATAAGCTGTCCAAATTGGCGTCAGCACGTCCTGGCGATGGCCATGCGCGTCCGAGCAACCATTCCAGTACGAAAGTCCAAACTTTAGCAACAAGCCCCCCAGCGCAGAACATGAAACGCAGTAGTTCTGGTAGCAGTCTACCAAGAGCCGGGTCCAAAGTATCTGTGAAGAGAAACTCATCAAACCTTTCGCAGAAACGCAACGTCTCCTCGACGAAACTCGGGAAACCAACAAAATCTCAGCCGCTCTCACATTTACGGCATGATAGCGCCAATGACGTACCATTGCAAAGTAAAGCAAGGTTTTCCGTAGGAAGTCAGGACGAAGAATGGACGGAAGCAAGCAGTTCACAGTCACCAGCCACAACTCGGCAGAGTTCACTCGGTCTTTCAAAACCACGCCAATCGGTGGATCCGCCGTCGCCTGATGATCCACCAGCTCGTTCTCCAACCAATCTCCCACATTCCCCACCCCAATCGCCACCCACCAATGGTGCTGTGCTCCAGGACAAGGAGTTGAACGAACAGCAGCAAAACCCTTCCACTCACTATTCTTGCCCGCCAGATGCAGAGGTCGTGACCAAACGCCTCCTCAACCGTCACGCCTCCCACAGCGCAGCCCCAAGGATATCATCTATATCTGCCACCGTCACTCCATCAGGATCCAATGGCTCTCCTTCTTTTAATTTCGGTCACGACACCACTCCTAACAATGAGCCCAGTATGCCCGCAGACGGCATATCTCGCTTCCTCCACTCCACAGGCTCCTCCTCTGGCAGCGCAACCCCGGCTTCAGTAGACAAGCTCCAATCCACCCTAGCCAACTTCCACCGCACCCATGACACCGACCAGCATGACTGCGAGTCCCTACAAGGTTCCCCTCCCGTCAACGGCCACCTTGAAGCTGTCCGCCGTGCGAAATCAGCCGCAAACCTCTCACACCCGGGTCTCACCAACGGCTCAGGGCCTTCAGCCTTACCCCCGCAAGCCCCTCAACCGAACCACACTCGCGCCTCACCCTTCGAATCCGCCCGCGACCCCAGGGAAGCCGCCAAATCTCTTACGCAACTCAAGCTCGACCTCCAACGCATCTCCACAAACCGCGAGCCCGCACATGCCCCAGCCGTCCAACCCCCCCTAGCAATGATGCATGGCGCCAACGCCGTCGCGGGCCTAGGCACCGAACGAAGCGCCGAACGACGCGTCCGGCAGTGGGAGCAAGCAGAGCTGGAGTTCAGAAACGGCCGCCGCTTCCACGACATGCTCGCCGAAGGCGTTGCACGGCTGGACAAGCGCAGCGCTGAGAAGAAGAAGAAGAAACGGGGGCGCGAGCGAGATGATGCTAGGGGTGGGGAGGAGCAAGCGCATGCGGGTGCGGGATCGAGACCGCCGAGTCGGCCGTCGAGCAGGGGGAGGGTTAGGTTTGAGATTGGGACGAGGGATGGTGATAATGAAGAAGAAGCAGAGGATGAAGGGGAGGGTGGGGTTGAAGGGTTGCTGAGGAGGATGTGGGTGGGGAATGGCTCGGCGGCAGGAGTGGAAGACTAGGGCTTTATCAACTCGGCTCTTTCTCCGGGCGAGCGAGTCGGTGGTGTTCTGTACAGGCAGCACGACGATGTGGGTTTCAGTGCGCGGGTTTATGATCTTTTGTAAAGCTACTTGCGGGCAATCAAATAAGGGTTTTTTGGAGATTTGGCGGATATGTGTGCATGGCGTTGGTGGAGGCTTGGAGGGTGGCGTCGGTCACTGGTGGCGGGTAAGGGTTTGCGATGGGGGAGGGGGGGGGGGAGATATGAGCGCATTCAGAGCTTGGGGTGTACATATGGGATTGCTTGAGGCATTCAGGGGTGGAGAGGCGGTTATGTGGTGGGAGTGCAGTAAGTAGGTAGATAGTAGGTAGATAGTAGGTAGGTAGGTAGTAGAGAGTAATGATAACGTGCAGCTAGATGCCAATAATCAAAGGCCATAGCAACGGTTCTTGCAACATAGAAGCCGGGGGGGCGTGGCAGAAGTCAGATATGGGTGATGATTTGAATCTAGGACACGCAATCTCTACAGGCCCCTCGGGCATTGATACATAGTTAAAAATGCGGCAAAACGTGGAACGAAGTTTTTCCCCATTTAGAAAAAGATTACGCAGTCATTTTTCTCTCGGTATCCTAGTTCTTCAATGCTTACATAGTACAGTCCTTCTTTTATTACCCTCGAATACTGTTTCGTACAGAGGAGGTAATAAAAAAAAATTTCCAAAGCAGAGCGAAGAGCGTGGGACGTGGAGTTCTGAAAAACATGTTACAGGTGCTTTCTGTCAGGAAAATAACCTCTCAGGAGGTTGGAAGCTGCTGGATAGCTGAGACCTCCGGCCATCTGAGAGTTAGGGGGGTTCTGGCTGTTTCTCCACATGCGGGCTGTGGCGGAAGACGTACATCAGTAACGTTGTTTCTGCAAAGATCCTGGCGCTGTGTTAACAACAGCAGCATTTTGGGATTGCTGGCTGCTGCTCAAGGGCTGATTGTTGTTATTGTGGTTTTTTTCAAATGCGGAAAAGAGCTGATCCAGGGGGCAGCTTTTGTTTTAGGATATCGTTGGGGTGCTTACTGATTCGTAGATACAATCCTTCAGTATGTGTAGAACGCCCGGGGTTTCGTGTCTGTATGTCCTTTTTTCTTGCGTCTGACTTGTCGAACAGCCCCGATTTAGAAGATTGTTCGGACCACAATCCATTGAATCAACACCTAGGGGGTCTCAATGGGGGTTCAAGCCTCGTGTTTATCCTTCCCTTGATAGCACCCTCTCTGAATAGCCTGTAACCCTTATCTTCAAGGGCCAGGGTGATATTCTTGTCAAAGCACCAGGCGACAAAACCGCTGGCAAAAACGTTCACTAGAAATATTCCATCACCGAAGAGTAAAGGCTTCATAATCGGCCACCCATCGCTGTCTCTTTGCTCCTCGCAGTAATTAAACCGTCCAAATCCCCGGGGTGTGTACCGACCCATGTCTGCCACACTGCATGTATCATGTGTGAGATCAATTACTTTTAGACCTGCCTCCGACCAATTGGCGCGATAATATGCAACGTCTTTCCAGAAAAAGAATTCATTTATATAGTTCTTCTCTTGGCCGTGTGATATTTCATGGCAAACGCTTGCGTCTTGGATTATGTTCTGGATAATACGGGGAGAGTGATGCTCAAGTCGTAGACACTCTTGCTCCGGGTCATACAGTACACGGAGTAAATCTGGAGTGTCATCATCACCGTCCTTGCTTCTTACGCTTCGTGATGCTAGACTCTTGCAAGGCGGTGAATAGCACCAAATGGTAGGGAACCGCGCAGAGCTTAGAGGCTGCGCGTTCTCAGGAGACTTGACGTATCCGACAGTGGTACAAACGTCGAGAGATCCTGACGCTTGGATACGGCCGTCGAGGCTTAGGCGTTTGAAACAGATTTTCTCCGGATCGCCAGCAACTCGTTCGAAAACGATGACAGACTGTCCAGAGTTACTGAGCATGATCTTCTTCTCGCCTTGCGGCTCGTGTTCATCCACGTCTTGAGCTATATGTTGGCAGGCCGTTGCGGGGAACTGATAAGATTGCAGACTTTCGAGATTCCAGGTGGTCACATAATCTCCTGAAGACGTATCCGAGCGATTGAGTAATGCTAACGTCATTCTTGAGCTAACGAGAGAATCCCCAGACAAGCTGGTGAGCCGGAAGGAATGAGCTCGTCCATTAGGCAGCTCCCATACGTAGCATCGGCCCGAAAGAGTGGTGGCTGCGACAAAATACTTGGATACTGCTATGTCGATCATGTGTTCTCTATTTCGAGGTATGAAGGAGTATTTTTTTCCTCGCTCAAGGTCGACCACCACCAGGGTTAGCCTCGTCTTGCCGACCCAGGCCAGTCTGCCATCAGCATAGGCTATACCTGCAGGATCCGAAGTAGGTTGTATATCCCAGTTATAATCAGCCTTGCTAAAAGCTAGTCCCCTACGATATGCGTCGATATGCTCTGCCCTGATGGATTGTGGTTCAAGGCCTTCAGGGATGAGTAAAGGCGTTCGCCCCAGCGAATCCCACTGCTGTAAAATTGGATCGAGTAAAGCTGGAGAGGAAAGAATACCCAACCACTTTCGGGATACGCGGCGACCCTGGAAGACCCTTCGGATCTGTAGATGTTGAAATACGAATACATTGATCTCAAGTGGTAGGTTCCCCACAATGTCGTAGGTGAAGACCGTAGAACTTAATGAAGCAACCGACTCTCTAATCCGGCTGTGAGAAAGGCTTCCAAAAAGACCGTTTAGCGCTTTACGCTGCTTGCCTGGTGTATCCAGCGCTGCGAAAACATTGACCAAGCAGTGGTGGACGTCGTCAGCTGGGTCCTCCATGATGAAGGGTCTCGGAAGTAAATTGAAGGTCTAAACGTGTAGGACCATGGAAGTTTAGGTTCGCCAGTCACTACAGAAGTGAAACATCCATGACTATGCATTCGCACCGAGCCTGCAACCCTTCTTGAAGCTATCGACTTACAGATGATTCAATTTCAAAGCCACTCAACTCGGCCGCCAAAAAGGAAACACTCACCCTATCAAATCAGACAAGTCTACAGCAAGAGTGTTACCAGATTTCCCTATGGCTCTTCACAGGGCATGTTTGACGTTTAATTCAATTAGGAATTCCGAAAAAGAAGCTCAGAGGATGGAATTCTAAGAACGGAAGAGGAGCAATTCGCCTAGGAGATCTCAACTGGTTCAAAGATCTTTTCGTATGATATGTACAGACCGACACGCTCCTGCACTTTCTCCGTCTCGAACCATGGTCAAGGCGACGCCGGATGTGTACAAATGCCGGACTCAAATACAAGGGGGGTATCTGCTCGATCAAAATCTAGACATAAAACGCCTCACAATGCAGCCCTTATATCCTAATGCGCAAGTTTCGCCCCTTCTTCCCCCCAAGTACTCCTACTGCGTTTCCGGCAGCGCCTTGAAATCAGGAATTTGCTGCGTACAATTAAAATCCCTTTCCCACACCTTCTTCGGCAGCACGCCTGCCGCCATGCCCCCCTTCCAGCTCCACTGCGCCGCACTTTCTGTCACCCATGTCCAATAGAACCATCCCCAGCCGACCTCGAAACTCGCCATCTGCGCCTCCGCGTTCATCATCAGCCATTGCTTGTAAATGTCGCTATAACCAGAAGGGTCGGCATTTGCGGCAGAGCAGGAACAGGCGCCGGAATTGGGAGGACAGGAGGGCGTGAGGACAGAGGTGGCCGGGTCGGGTGTGTTGAGGGTGCCCGTCCAGCGGGAGCCGACGTTGACGTTGTTGAGGTAGGTCGTGCAGTCAGTGTCTGCTTGGGACCATTCGCCGCAGAGGGTGGGACCGAAGCTGGACATGGTTAGTGAGCGGGAAAATAGGAAGGGGATGGTAGGTAGACATACCCAGTGGATGTATCGATACTCGCTTTCATCTGTCCTGACCAGCCCGCGCAAGCAAATTGAATCTTCTTCTGATGCGTGTATGCAATCTGATCTTTGTTGAAGATGATGTATTGATGCGCATCCAAAATTAAGCCTTGGACCCCTTGTAACTGCCCATGCCATTTATTCAGTCCCAAGAACCCATCTCCAAATGCGATATTTTGCTGCATGCCATTCTTCCTGATATTCTGAACCGCTGTGGTCGTCCACGTAATCACATCGTTGACCTGGAGCTCTGTCATTTTAGGCTCGTTCACAAGCCCATAGATAGTGACGGCGTTCTTATAGCGTGGTTGAGCGAAGAAGGTGGAGAGCTGGTTGTGCAGGTCTAAAGAACGTTGGCCATTCAGGGAGCCATCATTGCCTTTCAGCCAGCCAATATTGCCTTGACGGCCGCTGTGGTTCCAGCCATTTTGGCTTCCTGGGAGACCGTGAAGGTCTAGGTTGACTCGCAGGCCATATTTTCGCGCGTATTCGATGCCGCGAAGGAGATAGCGCCAGGAGATTTTCGGGACGTAGGGATCTCCAGGATAGGTCGTAACGGCCCAATAGGAATATGGAATCCTGACGTGGTCGAATCCAGCCGCCTGGATATCTTTGAATGATTGCTCGTTAATGAAAAGAGCATAATGCTTTTCCAACACCTTTGCCGCATCGGTGGCTCCTAACTGCTTCGTCAAGGACCACTCATCTATGATGTTCTGATTAGGTTGGTAGGTGTTGAATAAGCTCGGCGTGATGAACGGTTCAATCGATAGCCAGCCTCCTAGATTAACACCTCGAATAGGCATTGTCCCATACGCGAACGACTCGTTCAGCGCTGGAACATATTGGTTTGCCTTCGTAGAATCATCCCATGTGGAATTTAAACCCATCACTGGCAGGCCTCCAACTGTTTGATTTGTATAAGTAAGATTGAAATCTGTCGTATCATACCATATGAATGGATCCAATATCGTGTTCTTTGAAGCAGTTGGGATGCTATTCTGATCGATACCCTTCAGATTGGTATTCGGTGGGTCGCCCCCCTGTGTAGCACCTCCACCCCCTCCTCCGCCATTACCACTGCCTCCACCACTACCAGAACTCTTTTTTGACACAACAATAGCAACCGGGATGATTATCGCCAGCAGCAGTACTATAATGCCAATACCCCACCAGAATTTTCTCCCAAATCTTTTTTTCCCAGAATCCTCTTCAGTATACCCTCCTCTTCTCCTCCTCACACCACCTTCTTCAGCTAATGGACCGCTGACTACCCGTCGCTTCTCTCTGTTATCCGATTTCCGCCTGTGCTTCCCTCTATCCTTGACCACGCGACCAGTGACCACCTTCTCTTTCTCTTTTTGTTTTTCTGCCTTTCGTTCCCGCTCCTTAGTCACTACGGTCACCTTTTCGTTCAGCGCATCAAGCTTCGCAAGTGAATCGATACTGAGAACATTTGAGGATCTTTCTGTGCCAGATGACGAATAGCTGGTATGCTTCGCTGCCCTTGATGTTTTAGGAGGCGACCTTTCCGGATTCTGATCCTTGTGTTTCGATGTCCGTTTGGCGCGAACATCTGGAGAAGTCTTCGCTTTATCATCTGTTCCAGTTCTGGGTCTGGTGTAGGCTTTGCGAGGACGGTCGGGGTTGGTGTCTTTGCGGGGTGGACCCGCCATGAGTTTTGAGTTTTGAACAATTTCCAACTGGAATGTGGGAGTCGTAGTGCTTTAAGTTGCGCATTCCTAATTCTGCATCCCCACATGAAATTTATGATGGCTTCTTGGTTGCGATAGCTCTGACGTCGGCAATTGTTGTCCCATTCCCGACATAAGCGTTGCACTGGGCAACGGGGTCAGCCTTGCAGGGCTTCCTAGTTCCGCTCATTGCCTGGGCTCCAAAATGAGAATCGCAAGAGAATCCTAGATTCAGCGAGAGCGTAGGTAGGTTCTCAAATCCAACCCCGTTACAGACCAAATACTCCCTCCAATCCAACTCCGCATCTGTCCCACCCCCCACCGTCTCCCCGCCATTCCGGGTCACCGTCAACCGCCCCCAATCCATCAAACCAACCTCCCACAACCACCCTCATGCCACCCTCACCCATTGCTCCCCAACATTGTCCCTCCTCCTCCTCAACCCAACCGCCTAATTTATCCTCCCCTTCTCCATCCCCCCCGGATGATGATCACAACCACCAAGCTACCCTCCCTCTCCCTCTCTCCCAATCCATCATTCTAACCTCCCTGCCCAAGGATGCGACTTTGGCACTGGCGAAAGCGGAGGAGGGGAATGATGGTGTGCCTGCTAAGGGTTTGTGTTTCCTCCTTCACCTCTAACGTATGGACATTATCGATCTGAACCCTCTCTACAAAATACTCTCTCGCTGGCGCCCAATTTTTGCTGATGCGTATCAACAGTAACGATACGTTTCCAGCCTATAGCTTCCGCCCCGCGCCTCCGCCAACTCGTGTTTAAGATTTCCTCGAGCAACCGGTTCGAGACTGTGGTGTCATTCTTGAAGAAAAAGTTGGATCGGGAGCGTGGCGGCGCTGCGGCCGCTGGGGGCGCTGGGGGTAAGGAGGGGGCTTTTCCGTTTTGTTATGTGAATAGCGTGTTCGCGCCTGGATTGGATGAAGGGGTGGGGGGCTTGTGGAGGGTGAGCTATCTCTCTATGCCTTTCCTTCTTTATTGTGGTCTTCTGGGCGTATGGGGGAACTCGAAAGCAGATATGGGGAAGAAGAGGGGGTAGGAGGGTGGGTTTGGGAAGGGAGTAAAGGCTGACAGGGTGTATAGTGCTTCAAGACGGACGAGCAGCTCATTGTGGCTTATTCTATGACGCCTGCTTTTGGTTGAGATTGGGAAGACGGAGTGGTTGGGGAGAGGGTAATAAGAGCTATCAATGAGGAGCTATCAATGGAGCTGGACGATGGCAAGATTTCTGTCGAAGACGGGAAGGTCGATGAACGATAGTAATGGATGCGCGGACCACCGAGATTGGGAGGAAGGAGCAATGTATGGGTAAGGCTTCTATATCCATTGAAACTCTATGCTCATCTATTGTGTAATTAGGACTTATGACAGATAACCAAACACTCGATCGTCAAGATTTCATCTACCTCTCCGCCAAAGGCACCAATATAGGAAAATGCAGGGCAAAGTCAAAAGGGACAAGACGTAGCCTCCATGTTTGAGAGGCGGTGTAGTGGGTATATCATAGGAAAAACGCATGAAAATCAACTCTGTTTCGATTCGACCAGAGTCTCGAACTGAACGTATTCTTCGGGTGAGACCGGGTAAGTATGCTCGGGAGCTGGATAGGCACGGCTCTTTACTTCGCCTGTCGTACAGTAAGCTACGTTTGTATCATGTACCTTCAAGGGGTCAAGCATACTCTTATAAGCTTCGATAGCTTTTAAATTCTCCCCCCAAACGTCCCCATACTTCTTGACAAATTTTGGGAGAAACCGTCCAGGAGGAAAGTTTCCAGACATATCGATATGAACCAGAACCTGCCCGGAGCAGCCGTTGCCGGCACCAATACCAATGGTAGGAATTTTCAGCTTCTCGGTCACCAGTGTAGCTACTTCCGGAGGTATAGCCTCGAGAACTACAGCGAAACATCCAGCTTCTTGCACGGCTAGGGCGTCTTTGAGAACTTTCAGCGCTCCTGTCGCGGTTTTGCCCTGCACCCTGAATCCGCCCAAAGCGTTTTGCCGTTGGGGTGTTAGGCCAACGTGGCCGAGCACTGGAATACCTGCTCTCGTGATACGTTCAATCGTAGGGGCCATTTCCGCTCCGCCTTCTAATTTGACCGCTTGGACTCGTCCTTCTTTGATCACACGGATGGCGGATTCGAGGGCCTGTTCAGGGGCTATTTCGTAGGAGCCCATAGGGAGGTCTCCGACCTGAAGTGGACCATTAGTGTCTGTCTTAACCTTTTTCATAATGGGGATGCCTTACTGTAAAAGCCCCCTTCGTCGCCCGTGACACACTCCGGCAATGCAAGATCATCTCATCGAGAACTACCTCACTTGTGTCTTCCATTCCGAGGGCCACCATGGCTAAGCTATCTCCGACCAAAATCATCTCCATACCAGCCGCATCGGCGACATGGGCACTTGGAAAATCATGGGCCGTAATCATGGTAATAGGTTCTTTCTTCTGATGAAGGGCGCGCAACGTATTGATCGTTACCTTCTTCCTCGAAGTCGCCGATGGCGTGCCAATTGGCGAATGCGAACTATGTCTCGTCTGACATTGCGCTACTGCGATCCAGTGAGCCGCAACAGCAGGTAAGTGCGACTTTTGCGACGAAATAGCAGTCCGGAAAGTTTTTGATATCACGGCGCGCGAAGCCATCCTCTTAGACCGGTTTCTTCGCAAAAGGTATGATGGTAGGAGATAGAGCGGGATAGTGGGCGATGAATGCTGAGGATGACGGATCCATTGTAAGAGCGGTGAGACTTGAATTTATAAATCTGACTTGGTTCGTGATGGTGAGTGCGGCGGATTTTGGATACTGAGGTTTGAAAGGAAGGATGTCCGGACTGTTCCTGGTGGGTTTAGTTTGATGCTTCGGGTTGCTGGTTTGGGGTTTAGGGCACCCTCTGGGCCGAGGCTGGTGATCAACGACTACAGTACCACTGTAAGGTAGGTAGGTAGTGAGTAATTACACCACATGTTGTGTTTACTTCCATTTCGCTTTTTAATATACAGAGTCAATCGTCAATGGCAGAGTACTCATACAATCTTCGAGAACATAGACCTCGAATCACGTGCCTTTTTAGTCATCTGTGTAGGGCTGATGGCACCAAGGTTCTAATCGTAACTGACGAGTGACCAGTCACTTAAGGTAAGGTAGATAAAGTGCCACGTCCCGCCCTTTGTCACGAGCAAGATTGTTTGACTGTGTTGGACCTACCCACGCACTCCTGGCCTCTACCTTCGGAGTTGACCCAACATCTGCAACCATAAACCGGCCAGAGCCATCCCATCACCATTCGTCCTTCCAAGCAAAGAATGTTGACGGTTGTACTCACTTCAGTAACTGCCTAGTGGAGGGACTATAAAGTTGGGAACAATTACCTGTTCTACGATCGTAGGGATTCATGAAGCAACGGGGACACCTTACCCTACCCTACAGTGACAGTTTGCAAGGCTTTTGGTCTCTCGGAACCATCACGAAGCATCATTAAAACAAAATACTGTGGAGTCTCTGTCAAATACCGGCTACAGATAAGCAACAACAGGCGTCGAGATGAGTAGCCCAAAGAGGAGGATCGAGACGGATGTAAGTGGGGTAGAACAAACGTTGTCATCTGGCAATAGTAGTAAAAAGGATGCTGATGGGACAATCTGCTATTGGTGTAGGTCATGAAGTAAGGTTCTTGGAAGACAAGTATGCCCTGAGCTTCCCTGCTGACTGTCTGCAGGATGTATGGATATCCCGGAGTTTAAAGACACCAAATACATCGACCTAGTCTGCTTCATATCTGACTCGAAGCTATCTAGGTTGATGAGCGATTACGAGGTGACACTGGTCAATGACAACAGTAAGTCCCATTTACAACCGTTTTCGTAATTTTGCTCCAGGTGTCCTAACCATGCTACAGTGTACGCCATCAGATTTGCCACCCTCTGGTATTCTCAGTGGAAGGTTCTGAAGCTTATCGTCATAAAGGCAAGAATTCTACGTCCGTTTTAAGGGACCCGAAGAAAGTAAGATATATAACATCTCCTCTCATTAACACCGGCTTACTTTCCCTCTCCCCAGCTCCATTCACAGGCGGTCTATGGAAAATCCACGTCGAACTCCCCGACCAATACCCCTACAAGAGTCCCAGTATCGGCTTCGTCAATCGAATCTTCCACCCAAATATCGACGAACTGTACGCTCCACCCCATCAGTCGAATATCTGCACCAACGCTGACTGCCACAGCTCCGGCTCCGTCTGCCTCGACGTCATCAACCAAACCTGGTCCCCGATGTTTGACATGATCAACATCTTTGAAGTCTTCCTCCCCCAGCTCCTGCGATACCCCAACCCGACCGATCCCCTCAATGGCGAAGCCGCAGCCTTGCTCATGCGCGACGCTAAGACGTACGAAGCCAAGGTTAAAGGTCAGAGAAACTTCATATACACTGAAGTCACCGTCCGAGAGAAAAGCTGACAAGATACACACGACTCTAGAATACGTCTCCAAATACGCAACCAAAGACGCCGCAGACGAAGCCGGCGACGACAGCGAGTCCGAGGATGAGATGAGCTCGGTCGGCAGCTTCGAGTCTGGGGATGAGGAGCCAGCGGGACAAATGGAAGTCTAGAATCGTTGGAAAGCTTGGAGTTTACATTTGGGAACGGAAGGTTGGGTTTGATATGGTGTTCTAAGGGTGGTGGGGGGAGGGCATCTCTTGGATCAGATTGGAGCAATTCATGAGGGGGTTTGTATTTATCTGGCAATGAAAGACATTTACTCTTATAAGCTGGGGCCATGCTGCGAGGGTTGAGGATGTGGATATTGATGAAGTGGATCGTGCAAAAAATGATGCATGAATAAATCATGGGTCGGTAAGGTATTCGAGACTCTTGTGCACGATGAGTAGGTAGTGTGCCATGAATTGGCGAGCTGTACCTGGCAGATCTGCTCATAGCTGCTGACGCATACACCCCATTGAACCTCAAGCTCTACAGCTACCCCCTCCAACCCATTTCAAAAAAAGAAAAAAAAGAAAAAAAAGGTACCTCTCCAGCCATGTAGATGCACCGTCTCAAAAACCCTATATACGTAAGCACGCTCGCACCACAAAGACAACAGCCATGCCGAATAAACAAGGTGGTATAGTAGAAGCAGAAGCAAAGGGCTAAAAGCAAAAAGGACCGTTTTTTAAGAACGCCGCGCCAGGAGATGCTAGGAAATGAGTTGGTGGGGAACTCAGGGACCGCGCTGGAAATGGTGGGGTTAGGTTTTGTGTGACAGTAGGCGATTTGATCATGGTTACGGCTAGTGTACATAAAGAGGGCGTGAAAGACTGCGCTCAGAAATCATCGGAGCTGAATTCCTTGAGGTGGCGGCCCAGTTGTCCTAGTAGTCTATCAAGGTCTTTCCAGTTGTCTGTTGTGAGTGCGAATTTGCGATGTTTTCGTCCAATTGTATGCTGGGTTCTGTGTTAGTCTTACGTGTATGCTAGAGAAAAACTTGACTGACCTGATCGAAATCATCATATTTCTCGCGGCAATTCTCACAATAGCCTGGCTTTGAATCCTTTACAACGGTGTGCTTGCTCAGAACAACCTCAGTCCTCTGAACTTCTTCGGCGGTCCAAATGTCCTCTTCTTCCTCGGATTGAGTTGACTCTTCGTCAATGTGAACAAGCGTCTCCTGGGTCTTTCTCCTTGTCTGCCTTGCAACAGGTATGTTTCTTTCGGCCTTCGCAGCAACTGTTGGGTCGGCTGTTCGCTGACTTGCCTGCATATTACTGAGTACTGGGCCACTGTTCTTTTCCAATACCTTCCTTTTCAGTCCATGCACCTCTTTGCTGATCCCAGCCTTAGCGCCTGGGGCTGCTGCTGTGGAAGAGATCATTTGAGAGCGGATCGCAGAGGTAATATTTGACGCTTGTAAGCCGGAAGCTGCAGGCTCACCGCCGAACAGTCTTGGGGGGCCTGTAGTAGGATTATGTTTGTATTCCATCGTGGGATTGCTTGTTTTAATATTGGTAGTGGCAGGTGGTGGGCATATTCCCTTTGTAAGGAGCTTTTCTGGAGTTGGCAGCATTGGATTGACACCATTCTTCGTTTCACTGAGCGGTTGCTTTCTTGTGACGGTCCGAATCGATTCGGGTTTAGAAGTCTCAGCTGCGGCCGCAGCACGGGTGCGCGGAGCCCTCTGCGTCTCTGCCTTGGTTCGTGCAAGCAGTTCCTGCTCTCGAGCTTTGACTCTTTCGAGTTCCTGTCTACCATCCTCAACAAACGGACATTTTCCTTGGCTCGCGCTCCTGAACTGAGGCCATTCTCCATCTTCCTTGTGCTGGGGCTTTGGGTATTCCCTGACCAGGATCGGTTTAGTTTTCTCATCCATATCCCGGATGTAAATGTAGGGACCTTTGAATGGTACGATCTCGCTGGTGGTAATTGTAGAGTCGAGGTCCGAAGGTCCGTTGAGCCGTTCATTTCGCAACATGTGAGATAAATCGGCGTTTCGGCCTTGAATGTTGGAAGATACTTTGACGGGCATATTGCTACGGGTGTTGTGCCCATGCTGTGCCTGAGATTCGGTAGGGGCCTCGAACATAGTGTTCGTCACCCGCTGTAGTTTTTCCAGTTGCCAAATCTTCATTCCCATCTCCCTAGCCTTGGAGAGAATATCAGCACTGGAGCCATTATGCCTCCTTTGCTCGACATCCCGAACGCCGCCTAATGTAGTTTTTCGGCCTGCTGTCGGCTCAAATGCAAACTTGTTCCTAGGCTGCTGTGAGTGGCTTTGATACTGTGCTTCAAATTGGCGTTCAAGCAGCGAAGGGTTGATGGTGCGACTTTGGCTGGCATTCTTCAAGCCCGTAGCAGTGGTTGGAGGCACAATGGTTTCAGTTGGGCTTTTGGTACCGCTCTCCGCAGGTATAACTCTGGTTGTGACTACATGAGTGACTTCTTTGGAGAAGAACTTCTCCTCCCTCTACAGTTCCTCGAGAATCAGTCCAAATTGATAGCAAAGCCTAACCACAGCTGAGGAAAGACTCACCGCTCCGAGAGTCCTGATAGCTTTTGAGCATTTTGCTCGAACATCATCGGGTATACTCTCAAAATAGAACACGAAGCAGGGAAACACCTTTCGATAGTGCCTTTGCCATTGTCTGATGTTGTCGAGTGACTCATTCGCCTTCTCTTGTATCTCGTCCTTCGGCTCGACCTGTTTGCCCTTTGATGCTAACAGCCTACGCTCAAAAGCGGTAGGCTGGCCATTTGTGGGCCTTTTATTGAATAATCTACCCTCCGAATGCTGCAATGCATGTCTTGTAGTTGGCGTACGCAGGGCGAGACGGTCAGCCTCAACAGCCTGTCTCTTTGCTAGTGGTAGTTGGTCATGTGATAGATCTTCCTGTGCGTCAGTTTGCTCTCTTGAGCGCTTCTGAGCTGCGGCTGCAACAGCCCGATACGGCGAATTGGCAGCATTTGGATTATTCGCCAATGGGGCTCTTCGGTTCGACATCATTCCAATTCTGTGTACTGCGGGTGATATAGATACTGCTGCCATGCGTAACAATGTTGACTGTGCTCGAAGTCTGGGGTTGGTGGAGGGGCAGTGAGCAAGGTCTCACGCGACGTGCTACACGTCCCCGAAAGATAATAAATGGGTTATAAACATATCATGTTTGCTGTAGAGCTTCACCTGATCATCGGGCACAGATTCAACACCCCAATGAGCGAGAATGGAATAGTGGTGGCCGTTGTTGTTGCTGTGTATTTCCACAGCGTGCAGTGAGAGAGATCACAGATCAGACTTGTTGATTGGTTTCGCCCGCCCGGTTTCGCCGGGCCAACAAGCGATTAGCGCGAAATCACAGTGAGAGCTGTACGGAGCGTACACAGAACCAATCCCCATAACAGTTAATTAGATACGTTACTCGTGGAACACTCAAAGATTCAGATGTATCATTCTAATAGGAAGAAAGAACCAGGACATGGATAAAACACCGTCTCAATGCTTCGCCGAAGAGCAATCGGTACGCTCACATCGCTCGCTAAAGTGCTTCAGGTAAACAATCTAGTCCGAAAGAAAGTGCCTACTACCGAAGTATGAGCAGCAGTGAAAGCATCGATGCTTCCATTTTCCATTGTATCATAAGAGGCTCCCTTCATTTACTGTTGCCCTTCTTCTCCCTACAAGACCTTAACCTTCATCCACTCGTTGGTACCTACTCCTAGGTTTAATCCATTTCGCGCCCACCATGCCCTAATCCTGTCCTCCCCGTCGCCACCCAAACTGTCTTCCAAAGCCTCCTCGATGTCACAAGTCTTGTATTCAACCCTGTAGCCGCTTTTTTTCCACCACTCTAGTACATCAGCGTGTCCGTTCTTTGTCGGACCAACAAGGACTTGGTGATCGTATTGCATTTTCTCGCCTTTACACTCTTTCCACAGCTGTAGTACGTCGACATGTCCGTTCGCAGATGCAATACGGGCAACCGCATCTTCATGTGCAACGGGAATCCCTGAAGCCTCCCACCACTTCAAGGCAGCTGCTTGACCATTCTGAGCAGCGAATATCAGGGATTTGCCGACTTTCAGGCGTAACGGGTGATGAGATTCAGCACGTGGATTGCTGGTCGCAAGAGGCTTGTTACTGAGATTGATTGATAGTGTGCAATGCTCACTAGTGCTGCGGCTCAGAGGTCCTCCTGGAGCGGGATGATTACTGTCAAAGTTCTCGTAATCAACTTGATGTATAGAAGCATGGCGCCACCAATCAAGAACTTCTATGTTTCCTTTGGACGAAGCTTGTTCAAGTGCGGCTTCAGTATAGCGGAGTGGAAGACCCGAGCCACGCCACCACTCCAAGATGTGGACGAAACCCGCTTTCGAAGCAGAGTCAAGCGCCTCGGCCGTATACTCTTTGGTTAGAAAAGATGGTGAAGTACGCCACCACTCTAATACGGCAATTTTTCCGAATGCAGCAGACGCTTTTGTGGGGAGCAAGGTATGTCCAAAGGCAGACCAGAAAAGATCTTTGTACTTCGCCTCCAGGTACGAGAGCAAATCTGAGCGAGCAAATTTGATGATGAGCTTGACGCAGAGCTTGGATAGCCACTTGGGAGGGGGCCCAGACTCGAAATACCTGACGACATCGGTCAAGCCACCTGTGAGAATAATCCATTCGAGGTCTTTCGTATACTCTTGTAGTGTTTCCTGGGTAGTCGGCCAACCCATGTTTCGTCGCCATTCTGCTGGCTGAGGTAGCCTTGTATATATTCCGAGTGACGTCGCGACTTCCCAGTCGCCAACGTGTTCAAACACAATTGACCAGATCTCGGTAGGCAGTTTTATCTGGTTCCGATCGGCTGGCGTTGCTACGTATCGAGCAACGCTGGCTTTGGAGCCATGGTCGTGACCGATTGTCATCAGATCAACCTGGTTCTGTATTGTCCGAATGAGCTCTTCCGTGCCCGTCCACCCTTTGGGCGTCTCTGCTTGATACCCTTCCTTACTATTCCATAACACAGGTTCAAGAACCCGGATCCAGTTCCACTTCCTCCGCACTTTGCTGAGTTGTCTTTTTGTCATTGGGTTCTCCCACATAGCAAATGACATTCCAGGTACCAACAGAATCTTCTTCGAGACATCCCAAGACCGCAGTACCTCAAGCAAAATATTGTCGGTGATGCCATGCAGCATTTTCCCCATTGAATCGGCCCGAAACGGTGCCACAACAAGAAGATCAGCCCACTCATTTAATTCATCTACCGAAGCCCACGGCGATGTCCACACGAACAGGCGAGCATTGTTGATGATGGGCAATTCGTGCCCAGGAGCTTCTTGCCCAGGAACTCTATAAAGCAAAGTCTTTATTTCTATGTTTGAACGGCCCTGCAATCCATCTGCGATGAGATGCGCAAAAGTGTAATCTTGTAAGGTATCATGAGCAACAACGACTTTAACTGGTGTTGTGCTATCGGCAAATCTGGATACCATACTTCGATACGTATTCGCAGTGAGGTGGTAGAAGTAGCAGTTTCGGGAGTTGCAAAATAGCGTTTCACAGATAGGGCATGGCTAGCACAATTTTAAAATTTCCCCGTGTCTGTTCACTCCAGAAGCACAATGATATGTGTTGAGTGTAATAAAGGTGATGGGAAATGAGGAAAATGAATGAGAGAGCAACAATGAGAGACAATTCAAACCAAGTAAAACCTACGCCGAATACTTCAGGAGTACCTGTGCGCTTTCATTGCCTGAGATACACGATTACAAATTGTAGCACTTGAATCGACGTTGCGCACAGAGAGCCCTTTCTTTCCATCTTGAAACCAGAAGTAGAGATGAGGAGTGGCAAATACATGGTTATGAACGATACCTATCCTCCGCCCCCCAGAGTACTGTACTTCCCCGCCAATTTAAAATACAGGTAAAATTGGAATGTAATTAATGTTAGGCTCGACCCGGAGCTATGTCCCAAAGCCGATACATCCAGAATCCAGATATGCCAAAACCTCGAGCTGCGTTACTAATGTAATTTCTTCTAGGAGACATGGAGATGTTAGTAGTCCGAATAGACATGTTCAATGCTCTACTGACTGCGCCGTGGTTAGAACACTCACCCTCGACCAGGAAAGTGATTTCGTACTACGTACAGGTAATCCGTTCAAAGCATCGACATCGCACATTTACCACCAAAACCTTAAATCGGATCGTCACAGCCGGAGAGATCGGGTTAACCGAAGAAAGCTAGCTTACCGTACAGTAAGCTAAGGAACTTTAAGGTATCAAGAATTCAAGATTTGCCACATTTTGGAACATCAACACTTGTTTAAAACGATCCAGCTGGTGTATCAGTATCACTACTCCATACTGCCAAGCCGTTATAGGTCATCTTTCCTCCATCCTCAATCGGAATCGTGAGTATCTGCCCGCTATTCATCCGAATTGCGTACTGTGGCTCTCCAATCGTGCCAAGAATTACCGCCACACGTTCCTCCAAATCTCTCTTGATTGACGATTTCGCCTCCGGCGCTTGTATCTGGTATGCCGCTAATCGGCGGTGGATAACATGAGCAATGCGGCTCAGCTTTTGAGGATCAGCCGTGTACACTCTAGGTTCTCTAGTCATGGGCGAGGAGACCTCGACGCCCTTCCCTGAAGACCAGACTTGTTCGAATCAAGACACCCCGCCCTCGCCACACACCGTACCGTCGCGTCGAGAGGGCACAGAGGCACCTGCAGGTATTACTAGACCCACGCCTCAAGACCTAAGGCGGCCTCGTTCCCCAAGCTCTCTCTCCCTGGACTTTCCGTTCGAACAATTGGCTTCTACAGCATCAGATCGTGTGTTCCCAATTCGATCAGTTGTTTCCGTTGATCCTACACCTACGCCGACTCCAGGCAGTCGCAGAGAGGGACCTAGTAGCGATGGATTTCCTAGCATAGTGTTACCCAGCAGCGGCAGCGCGGGTGTGTCCGTCATTGGAAGTCGGTTCAGTTCGCGTCGACATTCAATAAATAGCACTGGCTCGGCTGATCGAATGCCGGATCTTGCAACCCATGAGACACCTTCGAAGCCGCAACGTGAAACAGCGGATTCGGTCTCTGGAGGTGCTGGACGAAGGCCGGTGGGGCCAGGACGCCAGATATCTTCGTCCAACACCGAAGAACGGCAGCGTATGGGTGGTTCTAGGCAAATGCAAGCATCTGTTTTCAACAGTTCGTCTATGTCCGGGACTGGGAGCATACCTAGCGTGTCCGGATCTGTTGGTGGAAGCAGCGTTGCCGACTTGAACAGAGACATACCTGAGGACGGAGGAGGTCTTTTAACAGCCCGCTTCAAACATATCATCACCGAAGGCGACCACGCAGTAATTACTGGTCGAGATGGAGATACACTACAGCGTTGCGAGGACGAGCCAATACACATACCAGGTGCGGTTCAAGGTTTTGGGCTTCTGGTTGCTCTGCAAGAAGACGACAAGGGCAAACTCAAGGTCAGAGTTGTTAGTGAGAACTCAAATCGAATAATTGGCTATACTCCAAGGCAGCTATTTGATCTCGACAGTTTCTGCGACATTCTGTCCGAAGAGCAGACGGACAACTTGATCGACCATATTGACTTTGTTCGCGAAGAAGATGCAGATCCTTCAACCAACGGACCCGAAGTCTTCACTCTAGCAATACGATCACAATCAAGAAGGACGCACAAATTATGGTGTGCAATGCACACCAATGAGGCTAACCGCGACCTAATAATCTGTGAGTTTGAGCTCGAAGACGATCGTATCAATCCCCTAATGCCTCCCGGTGAAACAACGCCTGAGCCGCCTGAAGATACGCTGCACAGTAATCCTTCGGCAGAGGAGTACGCGGAGAGCACCGTGAACAATAGCAAACCTTTACGGGTCCTCCGAGGTGCTAGGAAACGTAAAGGTGAAGCTGCGGCGATGGAGGTTTTCAACATCATGTCACAAGTCCAGGAACAACTCGCGAGCGCGCCGACTCTCGAGATGTTCCTGAAAATTCTAGTTGGGGTCGTTAAAGAGCTGACAGGGTTTCACCGGGTTATGATCTATCAATTCGATCAATCGTGGAATGGAAGGGTTGTGACCGAGCTTGTAGACCCAAGAGCGACCAAAGACTTGTATAAAGGGCTAAATTTTCCTGCCTCAGATATTCCGAAGCAGGCTCGAGATCTTTACAAGGTCAACAAAGTTCGGCTACTCTATGATCGGGATCAGGAGACCGCTCGTTTAGTGTGTCGAACCCTCAAGGACCTTGAGACGCCACTTGATCTGACGTACGCATACCTTCGAGCAATGTCACCCATCCACATCAAGTACCTTCGAAATATGGCTGTCCGTGCTTCGATGTCCATATCAATTAATGCTTTCGATGAGCTCTGGGGACTCATAGCATGTCACTCCTACGGTTCTAAGGGCATGAGAGTCTCATTTCCAATTCGCAAAATGTGCAGACTAGTGGGTGATTCTGCGTCGCGGAACATCGAGAGGTTGTCCTATGCCTCACGATTGCAGGCGCGAAAACTCATCAACACTGTACCTACTGAAAGCAATCCATCTGGGTACATTGTTGCATCGTCAGATGATTTACTCAAACTTTTCGACGCCGATTACGGGCTTCTTTCGATTAGAGATGAGACTAAGAAAATGGGAATGCTCGAGCAGAACCAGGAAGCTCTGGCTATGCTGGAATATCTGAGGCTTCGAAAGATTACCTCCGTCACCAGTTCTACTGATATTCGACTTGATTTCCCCGATTTGCGATACGCACCCGGCTTTACCATTATTGCCGGCTTCCTTCTCGTTCCTTTATCTATTAGCGGTAGCGACTTTATCGTATTCTTCCGGAAGGGTCAAACGCGAGAAGTCCGGTGGGCCGGGAATCCGTATGAGAAATACCTCAAAGAGGGATCGGAGGGCTATCTCGAGCCAAGAAAGAGTTTCAAAACCTGGAGTGAAACTGTAGTCGGCAAATGTAGAGAATGGACTGAAGAGCAGATCGAAACTGCAGCAGTTTTATGTTTGGTATACGGAAAGTTCATCGAGGTTTGGAGGCAAAAGGAAGCCGCTTTACAGAGCAGCCAATTTACTCGTCTCTTATTGGCGAATTCTGCACATGAAGTCAGGACGCCCTTGAATGAGATAGCGCTAGAAGGTGCCATTGACCAGGAGACACGCGAGAATCTCTCCAAGTCGCACTCCGCTTCAAAGTCACTTATTTATGTTATCAACGACCTGCTAGACCTCACCAAGACCGAAGAAGGTCATAACTTAATCAAAGATGAAGTATTTGACCTACCTTCCACTGTCAGAGAAGCAACTTATTCATTTACCGGTGATGCGAGGAGAAAGCATGTCGATTATGGGATGGTAGAAAATCCAGGCGTGCCTCAATTTGTGGTTGGAGACCAGAGACGCGTGCGGCAAGCACTATCCAATGTTATCGCCAATGCCATCCAGCACACAACCACTGGTGCGGTAAAGGTAGAGTTATGGCTAGCTAACCGTTCCGAAGTCCATGTTGAGATAGACATTGTTGTACAGGATACCGGAGTTGGCATGTCGCCCCAGAAGCTCGATCGACTATTCAACGAACTTGAACAGGTTCAATTGGAAAGCGATGAAGGACTTGAACAGAATCTTGCCCCGGAATCTAGGATTGTCAAAAAAGGAGAGCGCGACAAGCAAACTCTCGGCCTTGGCCTTGCCCTCGTTGCTCGAATAGTCCGCAACATGAATGGCCAGCTCAGATTCAAATCGGAAGAAGGGAAGGGATCGCGTTTCGTTATACAACTTGGCTTCGATTTGCCGGCGGACGACCAAGGCACTACGGTGTTAGCAGGTGCTGCTGAAGCAAACATAGGGCCTCCTACGAATCAGCCAGTAACGCCCCCAGTTGAAGTCGGTGAGGTAACGCCAGTCAATAAGAGCGCACAACGGCGATCTCAGGATGTCTCCAAAGGATCCATGCGGCGCAAGAGTAATGATAGTCTGAATAGTATGAAGACTGTTAATAGTCCAAAGAGCTTCAAAAGTGGGTCAAGCGCGAAAAGTGATGTAGACCGACTCATCGTTGCACTCTAAGAGTCAACCACAGGAGCTAAAGAACATCCCACAGATCTAGATGTCTTCTCTTTACCCAAAGGGAGTCGAAGTGAACGGAGAACGACGTCGCGGCGACCAATTACGCTGTCACGCTCTCATTCGTTGTCAGATCAGACTTCGATGCCGGAGACGCCTGGCCAGAAAAGCATCACGGGTTCCAAAACCCCAATGAGACCCATTCGGATGCCAGGGGATGACAGCCAAGGCTCGCCCATGTCAGGATTTCCTCCAAGAACTCCCGCACGCGTGTTGTTCGATATCCCGGACAAGCCTAAAAACAATGCAAACCTGCTAACCGCTGAGAAGCTCAACGTTCTTGTCGCCGAAGACGATCCCATCAATAGCAGAATTGTCAAGAAGCGGCTGGAGAAAATAGGGCATGCTGTCTCCTTGACAGTCAATGGGGAAGAATGCGCCAGCGCTTACGGGGGAAAAGCGGCCTTCTTCGATGTAGTCTTGATGGATATCCAGGTGCCTACGTCTAAAGTGTCCGTAGTCGCATAAGTGGTGTAGCACTAATTGTGGAATTAGATGCCAATAGTGGACGGCCTTACCGCAACCAAGATGATAAGATCATTCGAGAAGACCCACCCTATTAACCATTTGTCAGACCGTGCAACCATGAACGGTCGAGTCCCTGTCTTTGCCGTGTCAGCTTCGTTAATCGAGAAAGAGCGCCAAGCTTACATTGACGGCGGCTTTGATGGCTGGGTTCTCAAGCCGATCGACTTCAAGCGACTCAGTATCCTGCTTTGTGGCATCGTGGAAGAAATTACGCGTAAAGATTGCTTGTACCAGCCTGGAAACTGGGAGAGAGGCGGATGGTTCGCACAACAACAGCCGGGCGTCTTCGCTGCGTCGACTTCCCCTTCGTCGAGAGCGCCGGTTTCGGATATAGGGCCGCCCTCGTGTCCGCCACAACCTCTTGAAAGCTGGACTGATCAGGAGCGAGACCGCTTGAATCACCTTGGGACTGACGCCGTACACTCGAGCTCTGAGCCACAAGAGCCGGGTCCATCTGGCGAGCTCGACGAGTCTGTGGTGAGCGATGTTACACGACAGCCTTGATGTTGACACACTTTCCACCGCGTTATCCATGTTCGGTTCTATATTCAAGGCATTCGCCTCTGGTGCGCTAGATGCCACCGTAAAGTGTGCATTGCCCAAATTGTTCCGTGTATCCAATACTAGCTAGTTGTACTCTCAGCGCAGGCGTTCGCATTGTGGGCAAGGCATAAACGACTTAGACGCAAGAGCATGATGTGGGGCGCTTACACTTTGGATATCTATGCCCTTTTTCGGCTGGACGATCATGAAACAGACATGGTCTTTCTGAGTACATACTTTATATTTTTTGTTCGAGCCCAATACCAACGCTTAACAGGTTAGGATACGACTGGGGATATTCCCGCTTTGGGGCTTGCAGCAACAACAAATATGCCTTACATTATCCACCTCATCGCTGACGAATTAATTATGAGGACAGAAAAGGGGGCGTTTATTGACAGGCTCATATGTGCGCAATCAGACAAGCATGTTATTGGGAAGCGAGGGGAAGGATGACGGATCCGCACGTGGAAAGCATGTGGTAGTTCTCGAGGCGTTCCGGACCCGGGCCAGACTGACGCGAAGTAAGGTAGGTGGGTAGGTAGGTAGGTAGGTACCTAAGCCAAACAGAACACGGTGGTTTGATTTCATCGAAGAGGTTTGTCTGAAAAGGGCATTCAAATTTGACCCGAGTGTGGTGCGCCACGACACATTCTAGATCGCATGGCCATAGCACACACACGTACAACAGTACGTTGTTTCAGCTTCCCGACTACAAGGTGTTGACGTGTGATGATCCAGTCGATGTGAGAGGACATTGCTCCAATAGCACGGCCTGACCTCTTCCGCTTTGGATGTCTCGCGAGGGGACTCTCTGTGTTTCCCCTCTGTGCTCGTGTAAGGTACGGTATCACTGTGACAAGCTTGTTGGTGTGTGTCTCGAAGAAGTGTGAATGCTTCGACCGGAAGCTTCCGTGAGCCATGGACCGACCCCTTGCATGTGCATTAATGATTATGTAAGGTAGAACTAGTCGTTTCTGGTGTGCATGCAGGTGCACAAAACACACGTGACACAATACAGTACTGTAATACCTTGATGACCTAAGGTGATCCAACACAAGCACGTGGCAGTTCCGCCATTGCAGGGATCCGGTGCTTTCTCGCTTGATCGCTTATTCCGCCTTTGAAGAGGGTCGTTATTCCGCAGACTTCGATGCCCGCCGCTCTGTGCCGCTCTGGTGAAAGATCGACGAACCTGAATAGTAAGGTAGAACTACGGCAACCTTACTTGAGTCACCCATCAACCCACATCCATCACCGTCCTACCTTACCTTACCGTTCCATACCTTCTGACGGTGTGATCCATCAATCTAGATCACAACACCCCGAGACCCCCAGAGCACCACCTCCCCCCTCTCCCCCAAAACCATGTCTTCAGTAACCTGGACATGAGCAGTCATCCCCCGCAAACAAGACCAAACTGCTTCACTGCCAGCCTTCACTCCCCCCTAATTCACGTCGTTCTTGGCCGCAAATATCCTCATGCCTGATCAATGATCCTGCTCCTCGCCCTCGATCTTGCTTCCTTGAAACTCCCGACAGCAGATGCATGCGCCTGGGCCCTTGCAATCAACACCGAGTTCCGATGGGGAATAGTAATGGCAAGCCCGTTGTCTTCACCGACGAAGGTGCGTGAGATGGTCAATCCACAACCACATTGCTCGCCTCCAAGCCTTGGCCGCTCCACCAGTTTCAATCACCGGCCTAATCAACCCCCCCATATGGTGCTCTTGCTGACGACAGGCCCATTGCGAATAGTAAACCTTAACCATTTCCGCCTTCTACGTGTAGTGGGCAAAGGAGCTTTTGGAAAGGTCCGGATTGTCGAGCGCAAAGACACGGGCTTGACATTCGCGCTAAAGTACATACGCAAAGATGAGGGTCAGCATACTTCCCTGAACACACCCAGCATCTCACCGAGGCTCATAAAACTTTTAGTTGTTCGATCGGAGAGTGTGCGGAACATTATCCGAGAGCGAAGGATGCTGGAACACCTGAACCATCCATTCCTTTGTAACCTACGATACAGCTTCCAGGACATTGAGTATCTGTATAGCCAACTTCTGTCCCTTGTACTAGCGTTTGGAGACTCACGCCAAAGCAGGTACATCGTTGTGGACCTGATGAATGGCGGCGACCTACGTTTTCACATTTCGCGGAAGACCTTCACGGAGGAGGCAGTACGGTTCTGGATGGCGGAGCTGGGCTGCGCATTGCGTTACATACACCAGCAAGGAATTGTACACAGAGATCTGAAGCCGGATAATGTTTTGCTGGATTTAGATGGTCACGTCCATCTGGCAGACTTTGTGGGTTCTTCCCCGGCACCGATTAGAAACGATCATTGATGCTTTGTAGAACGTCGCTTCTGAATACACGCCGGAGAAGAAGCTCCATAGCAAATCGGGAACGCTAGCGTATCTCGCTCCTGAAGTATATGCGGGCACCGGGTACCTAACCGAGGTGGACTGGTGGTCGTTAGGAGTGACCTTTTATGAGTGCATTTATAACAAGGTGGGCATGATCGTTGCGAATACCCAATGGCGCTAACAAACCAGCAGAGACCATTCCAGTCGCATGGGCATGAAAAACTGGAGAAGGAGATTCTGCGAGGTATACCCAATTACGCTATCACCCTGCCACCGATCTCTATGCTCTGCGTACAGGCAATCCGCTCGTTGATAGAGAAAGACAGGCGAAAACGAATAGGAGCTACCGGTTTTGAGACTTTTACCGGCAACCCATTCTTCCAAATGATTGACTTCGAAGCGCTGGAGAAGAAACAGATCCCTCCCATCTTCATACCCTCTAGTGAGAAAACGAACTTCGATGCCACTTATGATCTGGAAGAGTTGCTGTTAGAGGAAGCGCCACTGGAAGCACGAGCAAGACGGCAGAAACCCAGGGTTCAGCTGAGAGATGACGCTACGGATAAGGAGATTAGGACTGATGAGTTACATCGTATGATCGAAACGCTCTTTGAGCCGTTTGATTATACTACAATGTCGTGAGTCAAACCTTGCACGGTTCATCTTGATATCTGTGTGGCGCTGATTTATTCTGGCCATCAGTAACTATAGGGGTCATGTCGACACCCTGCCATCGGAAGTGACGTCTCCGCCCGATTGGGTCAATCCAAAGTCACAGTCAAGATCGAGTACTGAAGATCCAAGGCTTTCTCAGCGCTCGGGCTCCCCCAATGGATCCCCTCCTATTATGGGCCTGAATAAACAAGCATCCCAATCCACCCAGTCTAGCTACTTCCTTGCGAGCGAGCAACCACCGACGTCACATCCGCAGCCTCAAACAACTACGAAACCCGCTTCTAAACATACCACTTCTCCGCCAAACAAATTACAGCGAGGAGGCACCCGTAACACTTCCAAAGGAGGTGGCATGCAAGTCACCCTCGATGAAACCGGATCATGGTCCGAGCTAGCAAACCAAAAAGCGCCGCTGCCCAAAGATGATGTAAACGGCGATGGTAAGGGACAAGTGAAGCCTCATGGAGTGTTGGGCTTCTTGTCAAGAAAGAAAGGGAGAGAAAGGAGTCCAAAGCCGCAGGAGCCAGGAGTGTTGGGAAAAGAGGGTGCACGGGTCGTCATAAATTCTGGAGGAAGATGAGGAAAAGCGTACGGCGTCCGCGTGAAGGACGTGCTAAGCGTTTTACTTTTGGATTTCTGAGGCCCTTTTGGCAAAAGCGCCCGAGCATATAGCGAAACGGCGTTCTGACGGATGTGGGGTGGTGTTGAATCGCTTCATGTTCGTACTGGCGGGAGGAAGCTTTTGAATAATATCCCGCTCATTCATGAGAATCTTGTCAGTCTGAGGTAGCAAAGTTAGACGAACTACTTTATATCACAAGAGCATCTACAGAGAAACGCGTAGTAATTGTTGAACGCGGCTATTGTGACCCTTATCACGTGACAACGTGTGAGATCCAGGGTAGGGCTGAGCATGATCGCTCGGCGCAACAATCGACAACAGCCAAGCCACTTGAACCTTGACACAGCCATGGGCCACTACATGTGACATTTAACGAGAGCAAAAGAGCTCAGAGAAGATATTTGAAAGTATAAGATAGCTGCCAGGTAGGAACGTCCAGGAACAAACCGTGTGGACTCGGTTGCAAGTCGCTAACAATGAATAATAGGCAGAAACATCAACGGCGTTTGCCCTTCGCTCACAGCCCGAAGAATACCTTATCATCCAGCCAAACACCATTGTTCGTGATTGAACCTACACCGCCGCAGCGTAAGCTCAAAAACCGTTCTTTTCGCGTACCAAGTCCGACCGATAGCGAGGAGGAAGAACTGCGGCTTCGGGAGGTAGAATCTACGCATAGCGAACGATTGTCCGGACTTGGTGATTCAAGTTCGCTATTCTCGCCTCGTGAATCAATAGGCTCTCTGGAGAAAGCACGTCAGCCTACAACAGCCAAAGCTCCGTCATTCCAATTCGTTGGATCAAGCTCTCCGACCACAAGCGCTTTTACATTCACACCAACTCCGCCATCTACACGTGGGTCCCCAGGCGTCTCGATATCACGTTGGTCTGAGTTTACCACTACAATAAAGCAGTCACCGCAGAAGCGGGAAGGCAGAATGGTAGTGGAACGAGAGCCACCCAATGCTCCTCCAACACCCCAAAGACCGAGTCAGCCAGCCTTTGGCAGCATTCAACAACCTGAGTTTGGAAAAGCTAGTCCACTACATAATAGGCTGCATACCAACAATGTCTTTAATCTCCCGAAGCCAAACCAGGCGCGTCCGGAACACCATAGGCCAGCTCCAGCGCTAAGCACTATGCATCAGCAGCACGCAAAGGAACCATCATATAGATTCGCCGAGCCTGTAGCCTTTCAGCAACCGACGCATCTTAGACCAAGTGATGCCCCGAGGGGTGATCCAGAACTCGTTGAGATTCCGAGACCAGCAAACCATCCTATCTGGACCACGAAAGCTCCCCCTCAACCTACCTTTTCATCCTTTGGCAATGTTCATGGATGGGCGCCAGTGAACCCTTCCCAGAGGCCTGGCGCATTCGTAAATCTTACAAACCCCCAGGAGAACGCTGGCCCGGACAGCATTATATTTGGCGACAAGTTTGGCGCTGCGGATCCTTACAACTATATCGAAGCTGGAAAGGCTACGGAAAATATAAAGGCTTTATTGGAAGGCGCTTTCGAGGACGAGGAAGATAAGCCTCGAACTCGAGGTCGGAAATTGAAAGTCGAAGCAGCAGTCGCAGGCTTGGCGGATAATATGAAAGAGCTTAGGCTCAAGTCTGATGAAAAGGTAAATGAGAAAGAGGAAGCAGATGATGAGGATGAGGGAGATGTAGATGATGGTACGGTGGAAGGGCTCAAGGTAAAATTACTACCTCATCAGGTTGATGGCGTGGAATGGATGAGAGACAAGGAAATCGGTGTTAAGAAGAAGAACGGCATCTTACCAAAGGGTGGGATCTTGGCCGATGATGTAATACCCCCACAAGCAGTGGAATAGAAGCAATACTGATCATGTATAGATGGGCCTGGGTAAAACCATCCAGTCGATTGCGCTTCTGCTTACCAACCCTCGACCTGCCATGTCTTCTTCAGCCGAGAAGGATAAGAAGGCAATATCCAACAAGGTCGACAAAGGAACTCTTGTCGTTGCACCGCTTGCCTTGATTAAGCAGTGGGAAGCTGAAATCAAGAACCGAGTCTCGGATACGCATCAATTACGCGTCTGTATACACCACGGACCTCAGCGTACTAAACGATTCGAGGATTTGCGAAAGTACGATGTTGTCATCACAACATATCAGATATTGGTTTCTGAGCACGGCAATTCTTCACAAGAGCAAGATGGCCCGCAGGTAGGCTGTTTTGGCCTGCACTGGTATCGCGTGATCCTCGATGAGGCGCATACGATCAAAAACCGCAACGCGAAAGCCACAAAGGCATGCTATGCGTTGAGGTCTGAGTACAGATGGTGCTTGACAGGCACACCAATGCAGAACAACCTAGATGAGCTGCAAAGCTTGATAAAATTCCTGCGTATCAAGCCTTATAACGATTTGTCAATATGGAAAGACCAGATCACACGGCCCATGAGCAATGGACGTGGCGGTGTTGCCATCAAGCGGCTACAATTCTATCTCAAAGCTTTCATGAAGCGCCGAACAAAAGATGTTTTGAAACAGGAAGGGGCACTTAACCCCGGCGGCAAGCCATCTGCCAGCGGTGGCCCAAGTCACGGCTTCAAGCTTGTTGAACGTAAGATCGAGAATGTCGAGGCCGAGTTTACACCTGAGGAGCGTAGATTCTATGATCGCCTTGAGCAACGTGCTGATGAGAGCCTGGAGCAAATGATGGGAGGCCAGAAGATGAACTATGCTAGTGCGTTGGTTTTGTTGCTGCGTTTACGTCAGGCTTGTAATCATCCAAAATTGGTGGGTGGAAGCATGGCGAACGACAAAGACGCTCTCACCACTGGTGAAGGCACGACCTCTCAAATACCCCGGAAGTCTAAAGTAGCAGACAAAGAGTTGGATGATATGGCAGACCTTCTGGGAGGATTGAGTGTGGAAACGAAGAAATGCGATGTCTGCCAGATTGAGCTTGCAAGGGATAGATTAGCTTCTAGCTCCCTGCGATGTGCAGAGTGTGATGAAGATCTGGCAGCTGCTCAGAATGTGCAGAAACCGCGCAAGGGCAAGAAACATCAGCACAGGTCCTCAGCCTTGTCGACACCAAACAATCCTCAACGTCGTATACCGAAGAACCGACGAGTAATCCTTGATGACTCTGATGAGGAAAAATACGGCGACTGGCTTGTACCTGAAGATCAACGACATGCTCCTAATCTGGGAAGAGCCGGCGGCAGCGATGACGAAAACGCAGAAGGAGGAGGCGAATCTCTAGACTCCTCCGACACAGATACAGATGACGAATCGTCCGTGAAAGCACTAGGATCACGCATGCGAAAAGTGGTAAATCTCGACAGCTCCGACGACCAAGCCGACTCCGCGGAACTAGAACAAGATTCGACCTCCAGCGAAGACGAAACCCTCAGAATGTCACCCACAACCTCTGCCAAGATTTCTCATCTCATCACCATCCTCAAGCGCGACTCCCCAACCCACAAATTCATCGTTTTCTCCCAGTTCACCTCCATGCTCGACCTCATCGAACCCTTTCTCCACCAACGAAAGATTATCTTCACCCGCTACGACGGCAGCATGCGTAATGACCACCGCGAAGCTAGTCTGGAGAGATTGAGGAACGATGCCCAGACGAGGGTGCTGCTGTGTAGTCTGAAGTGCGGCAGCTTGGGACTAAATTTGACGGCGGCGAGTAGAGTTGTTATTCTGGAGCCGTTTTGGAATCCGGTAAGTCCTCCACCCTCCCTTCCTTAACCCATCCATCCTCAACCCCCCACCCCCCTGCTCTTCCCCAGAAATCTAACATAGCCCCCACCCCCCCAGTTCGTCGAAGACCAAGCCATCGACCGCGTCCACCGCCTCAACCAAACCACCGACGTCGTCGTCTACAAACTCACCATCGCCCGCACCGTCGAAGCCCGCATCCTCGCCCTGCAAGAGAAAAAACGGAAGCTCGCCGAAGCGGCCATCGAAGGCAAAGCGGTCGGCAAGCTGTCGATGAAGGATATCCTGAATCTGTTCCGACGCGAGGCGGAGCATGAGGATGGGCATGGGGATGGAGGCGTTGGGGGGGATGTAAGGGTTTTGTCGGGAGGTGGGGGGGATGAAGGGGGGTGGAGAGGGGAGGTGGGGGATGTGAGGGATCAGATGGGGGTGGTGAGGGGGTTGGAGAGGGAGAAGGGGAGGGTGCGGGCGGAAGGGGCGAGGAGGGAGGATGCGGTTTATGGGCGGCGGTGGTAGGAATTTCGAAGGACTCGGGATTGGAAAGGCATGAATTTAAAGAGCAAATCCATGTCAAGGACGAGCGTTTTTCTTTGCTTTAACAGGAGATTGGACGTTTCTTGAACTCGTGCTATATAGAATGCGAATCTTTTGTGCTGTGGGCAATCGCGGCTGGGTACTGCACATGTATGATGGATTCGCCTTCGTCGATGCCGGTTCTTGCACCACACTACCTTGCATATCGTTCCATACTGTCTCTATTTCCCATTTCCCATTAATTAATTAATTAAGATTTCCACTCCCTTTCCCCTTCCCCCTCACCTTTCCCTCCCCTCACCTCCCCTCACCTTCCCCGCCGCACCAAAACCCCACCCCCCACCCATCTCTATCTATCTATAATAACAGCCAAATACCCCTTGCTCTCTCAAACCCCGTTCCTTAGTTACTCGTCCCTAGTAATTATGTTATGCGGTTTTTTGTTGTTTGGGACTCTGCTGGCGGTTGGGGGTGGGGATGGGGGATGGGGATGGGGGATGGGACGGGATGGGGTGGGGGTGCTGGGATATGGGTGGGGTGGGGGAAGAGGGTGGTTGTGGGGGGGGGGGGTGCTGGGGAAGTGGGAAGGCGATGTGGGAAGAAGGAGGCGGATGGGGATCGTTGGTTGGAATGGAAGTAGAGTTGTGGACAGAAATCCAACAATTGTACGAGCATCACTGCATCACGCTCACAGAACTATTTCGGATCTTCGGCGCTTCTTAATGTATGCCATCCTGTTTTGAGCTTGTTAAAATATGGTAGTTGTCTGTTGCGCTACCCCATCGGCTCTTACCTACATAGCCCTTTGATCTTTAGGCGTTGCTAAGCGCGTGAATATTACTTCTCTGTTGCACTAGTATTTCTTCACGTCTTTTCAGAGTTGCGCGGTATACATCATAGGGATGTTAAGAGAGTCGGTTGGTCATATGGTTGAATGGGCTATCCGTGATGAGTCAAGGTAGCCGAAATAGTGATAGACTGTCTAACTGCGCCGACTTCCAAGCCTTAGTCTTCTATTCGGCCAATTCGCTTCGCTCAATCGTTTAGTTGAGGGGTTGAGAAAGTACAAAATGAAGACAAGTGGGCAAAGGGTTCGAGAAGAAATGAGATGAAGTGGAGGAGGAGGAGGAGGAGGAGGAGGAGGAGGAGGAGAAAGAAAGACTAGTTGAAAGTGCGTTTGTAGGCTGCTTGGGAGGGTACGGCATGTGTGAGATGAGAAGGAAGGCTGGAATTTTAAATTGTTTGATTTGCTCGGGGATATTTGCTGGTTTTGCACTATACACACGGATGTCCCCACTTTCTTATACCTATTCCGTTGAATGCCTTCTCAGTACGGTGCTAGTAGGACTGTCGTTTAGGTTCATCATTCCCCTGGTAGCTGATGGGCGATTTCTGAACTCATGTATCCGGCTTTGCCCAGGGTGCTCTGGTTGGCGGAGGCATAGATTGAGAAGCGGGATCCGCAGCAGCAGAAGTGGACTCCGGCGCTTTCTGTGAGGGGGATACGTTCGGAGGGAGGCGGGTTTGTGGCGGCGGACGAGTCGAGCCTGGCTGGGACAATCTCGATGGGATGCCACTCATCCGTACTGCTGGTGTGGGGCCGCTGGCCCATGGCGCCGAGGTGCCTATACTGGAGTTTGGCAAGGTTGTAGCCTGGGTCGCCAAGGGGGCTTTGGTGCCTGGTTGGGACCGCGATGAGGCATAGTTGACTGACGGACCGTTTCTGTCTTCCTTCACTGGCTGACTTGATGCATGGGCAGACGCCGGTGGCGGTATGGCATTAGGATCGCGTTCCCAGCTAAAGAGGGAGCCGAAGCGGAAGTGCTGGACGACGGGGAATTTGGAGAGAACTTCTGCGTTGTACATTTTGATCATGCCCTGGGGAAAGCTTCAGTTGAGGAAGTCCGTTAGGAGGGGAAGGGGTTTGTGATACTTTGTTGATCTTCGCCCACCCCGCCCTCACCCCCGAAATGTCAAACAGCATCGGCGAATGCTCCCAGAACGGTCCCTTTTTCACATCATAAATGAATCCAATCGCCCCAAAATACAAATTCTTCTTGCGTTCCCTTTCCACAGTCATCAATTTCGTAACGTCTGCGGGATCAGGCGCGCCGTCGCAGGCACCTTCGGTGGGAATATCACCGGTGCTGAAGACTGCAGGGGCGTATTGGGCGCTACCGAAGAGGTAAGGGAGAAATGAGTGGTCGTCGAGACCCCAGACGCCGTGGGAGCCGGCGGGTTCGAGGGTGTAGGTTTTTATAAGGCGGCGGATTAGGGCTAGGTATCTGATTTTGTAAATTTATATTTCTTGATGAACACAAAAAGGTGCGCATACGGCTCAAAAAGGCCGAGAACAATCCCTCTTTCTTCATTTCCTGAAGCCGATGGTTTGAATCCACCAAGCTTCCATACGCAGCCCAGGAAGGCTATGAAGCTTAATTCATGTCCAGTACCGTAATCCAGTCGTTGCGGGCTCCCAAAACTTCCGAGCAGATACACCTCGAGCTCGTTTTTTGCACTGACTTCTGATGCAGCGTTGAAATAAAACACACTAGCAGGGAGATGCCTCTCCAGCAACCCCCCCGCTCGCTCTTCCACCAACCGAGACCACGTCCGAAAACTCGCATTGCCAAATCGCCTCGGCCCAGGATCAGGCGGCACTTCGTCCAAGATCTTGTTCAAGTCATCGAGGAGACTTCGTAATCTCCTGACTGTTGCTGAGAATGAAACCTCTGGGGATCCGAGATCCCAGTGTTGGACTTTCTGCGGCGCCTTTGCGGAAGGAGAAGGGTCGAAAGTAAAAGGAATCATTGCTCTATTCAATTGCAGAACAAAAGTCATGATATCACTATAAGCGCGAGACAGAAGAAAATCAGAGACATCGTGGCCTTCGTTGATGTTTTTCACTGGGACGATGAAGGTATGCGGTTGGGCTGCGTCAATAATTTCAAGTTTTGGTTCGATGTATCCACTTGATGTAGTCATCTTGAGCCTAGATGTTGTTTTGATTTAGCTATACTGGTGAAAGGAATTGATGTGCTTCGTCAGAACGTATCTTGAGTAATCAGCTTAATATCCAGTACTCGCATTTACTGCGCAAAGCACCAACTTAGTGATGCTCTACGCTAGCCCCATGAGGTATGATGAAAGCCTGATAAGCACTAGCAGTTTGTGAGCGGAGTTAGCGCCTTGTTTTATAACTAGCGCGGTGCCGGAGTCAATACGAGTACATGCTGTAAAGCAGTTTTTAACGTTGTATAACGCTCATTACTGATCTTTTCATCAATATCTTTGCTCTGATTTATATATGCTTTGAAGCAAGCATATCGTTGAGCTACATACAGTAGTACGTGTTTATCATGCATAATTGCGATAACTGAAATTCACAGTGCGAGGCTAAATGTTGCTGAGCGAAGCTGAATTTCGTAATGTTCAACGACAGCAGATAAAGTAATAAGGTGAGATCAGAGGGGTTTTGTATGCGTAAAAAGCGTATACAGATCTTGAGTTTTCAAAGCAGATCGATCGAGAGAGTGCATCGGACGTTCAATTGCTGAATCGTTAAGTTAAAATTGTAGATCCTTATTGCACAACCCTCCGATTTTGGCTCACCAGCTCTAGATCTGCTACCTCCTTCTGACCACCATAGGTTCTGTAACCAGCCAAAGGTTTGGGCCATTATAGGGTTGAATACCATGAGGCGGCCTAACCCGAATGCGTCAATTCCAAGCACCAAAAGTGGCTTCAGAGCAGACAGGCATATAGTGACGAACGTTTTCCAGGTCAAACGCATTTTTATTTTCTCTTCTAGACTGAAGCAACCGCGAAGAGAAGTATAGTTCTTGGTCCCTCGTTTGGTAGAAGATATGCCCCAGGAGCGTGTTGCTCCTGAGTAAGGTGATTCCTAGTAGACTATGCGCAGGATAGACTAACATGTTCCTCGCAAACGGCCCTGACAAGATGCCCGGTTCTCAAGGTTTGCAACTTCATGATGACCTACTTATTGAGGAAACAGTTGAAGCTCTTGCTCCCGTAACGCAATTCTTTCAAACTCCTAATACCTAGAAACCTGCTTAGACACGTATGGTTCCTCAAGATGTTTCATCTCCTCCTCGTTCAGGGGTTACCCCCACGGCCTCGACGTCCTGATCAATTCTTTTCTCTGGCTCCAATCCACAGATTGGCATCATATCACCTTTACTGAACACCCATGCCATGGCGATTTGGGCCATTGAAATACTCTTCTTTTTGGCCAAATCTTCGACGCGTCTGACGATTTCCTTATCCGCCTCTTCCTCGCGGCCGCGAGAAAGGGATTTCAGGAAGACGTCGGATTACTCGCGCTTGTCGGTGAGATCAGTACAGGTTCGGGTTAGCACCCCGGCACCGAGAGGAGACCATGGGAGCAGGCCAACGCCAGTGGCTTTGCAGTAAGGGATCATCTCACGCTCTTCTTCGTGTTTAGCATATTTCATACTGGGGGACATGGTGTGCTATATGAATGTAAAATCTTCGCGTGTGCTTGGAAATACTGGTGCTGTGTATTATTCTATCGGACGAATGGAGAGAGCAAGCACCGAGCTTGAAGCAGTGAAGACTCAATGCCGGTTAGCTGAGACAACTATGTAAGGGTGAACGAATCCCCACCAAGCAGTGTGTGGCTCCACTTCGTAGCCTCACCAGAAGGTAAGCTGATCCCACCTTGAAAGCCTAGATGCCAATTTCGAGTCAAGGACAACAGTCAGATCCGATATGTTACAAAAGGCTTGGGTTCAAATGCAGACACGTATCAAGGTTGAAGCCGTCAGAGGTTGAGTAACGCATAAGAAACGGCATTGGTTACCGGATCTGATTTTCAACTTACCGGAAACTAGAACGATGAATGCTAGTCGATGTGGTTTGGCAGGCGAGTTGAATGGGTAGGCTGAAATTTGTTCAGAATGTTGACCGAGGCTTGTGTTGGCTGCCCAGAGTGATTTTGGCGCTTATAGAGGATAGCTGTAAAAGTTCAAGTCCGTTTGTCGATGTATATTCCCAGACTTATAGATTCGGTACTACGGTAAGCTACAATTCTTGACAAAATATTAAAGACTAGTTTTGTAGACATGGATTTTGGCGCAGGTGTCAGAGAAGTCTTAAAATGGAAAGAGATGCAAGGGAGGTTCGACACGGTGCATTCGAGGATCAGGCACACAATTCTCGGCGTCGTTTGTATGATCAGTGTGGAATAGTGAAACTGGGAATAGTGAAACTGGCTGGATATACGGACAGGACGATATCACGCCGACTTCGAGTAGAAACGATTAAAGAATGCAATCTGGCAACCGAGCAGTTGAGGAAGCTTCGAGCATTCGAATCTTAAGCTTCATTACATATGTTTGAAAAGTCTCTGTCAGAGTAACAATGAAGCTGTGTCACTGGGCACTAACGCAAAGAGTTGACAATTGAGAGCAAAATCTGGGAAGTAGATAGCATCCTACAGTACCCCGCATTAAGTCACGGTCGCGCGCTCCCCAACCAATACACCCCCCACCTGCATCAACCATTGAACCATCAAATTCAGCTGGGGAACTTCAATATTTGGGCTAGTTATTTAGTAGT
>JAABUI010000120.1_pt1 | contig 115900 bp, 105 predicted proteins | sample 5559111 | NCBI WGS metagenome assembly JAABUI01 (sample SAMN10711870, study PRJNA513365) | rock metagenome | isolation source: Antarctica rocks | place: Antarctica: Victoria Land, Buttleship Promontory | reverse complement strand
TAGCTTATGTTCTCCTGAGTCATATAGATAGCCGGCTCTTCCCTTCTAGATACTTTCCTTCCTTAGCATTTATATACTCGTTACATTACACCCATATGACTCGCTCTATGCTGGCCCCTAACATTTACGAAGAGAATTTCTTGTTTTTTTCTCAATGATTTGAAGCATTCATTGAAAGCTTGTCTTTTCTCGAAATCTTAAAACAATTCATATGCAATATTGAATCAATGAATACTTGATTTGCATCAAATTCTTTTGATTTATTCTTGATCTTTTCGTCTTTACAATCAGTAAAGTAATAATTCTTTCAATTGCATGTATAGCATGTTATGTTGAACAAATTCTTGCTATAATATGATGAAACATGCAAGCTTGTCTTTAATGAAGAGTCAAGTCTAATTGATCAATGAAATTTCTTTCGCTTTGAATGAGTCTTCTTGTTGATTTTATCTTGATCATGCAAGTTCTCGTCTTAAGATCGTTTCAACGACAAGACGTATTCTTTTCGCAGATTTGTTTTCAATCGAGCGACAAGATTGATTAACACATTTTATGTGATAGAAATCGACTGCACATTAGTAATGATCACGCGCAGCTCAGATCTCAACTTGATGAATAAATGAGTTCGCTTATGCTCATTACTATACAACGAAAGTTGATGTTTCAGAATGCTCAAATGAGCTGCAAACGTTCATATCATCTGATCTGAACGTTGCGATGCGTTCGCGTACTGCTAAGTCACGTTTATGTCTCGATTCATCGAGTTTTCAATTAAATTCAGAAGAAAGTCAATAAAATTGAATCACATCTGCTGAGCTGCAGACATAGTTTCTTCGTGATTGAATCAAAGTTTCTTTGATTCACTCTTCAAATAAATCATGCAATACAAAATCTTTTTCTCATCACTTTCAAAATATTAAGAGATATTTCAAAATGAGATTTCAATGTCATGAATTCACTTTCTATGTTCTCTTATGATTTTATCATGATACTTCTTCAAAGACATTGAAGATCTTCGCTTCTGCAAGATGATCTCATGATGACTTCATTTCGTCATCATTGACATTATGAAAACAATGTGTAGATTGTTCGAATTCTTCGTGAAAGCTCGAGTGAAAGCTTGATGACTTCTCTTCATTGTTTCAATGAATTGCAGAGTCTCAATCTTTGATTGAATAGCTGTTAGCTTCTGTTTCTTTCACAGTTCATCATGTTGAAGCATTGCTCATGTCAGCTGTTTATCAATATCAAGAGAGAATTCATCTTCTGCTTCTTCACTTTCTGATTTCATTATGCAACGTTCATTTTCTGATATGATGTCTTGCAAGATCGAGACATCATTGTTTCAACTCTGTTGCGATTACGTTACTATTATCATGCTTGAATATCAGATCATCATCTTTAAGAAGAGTTTGAAATAATGAGAACTGTGATGATCGAGTCTACTAGATGAATAGACGAGATCTATAAAAGTGATATGACAATGTGATATTCTAAGCAGGCACAGAATGAATATATATTATGATAGAGTTAATTATTAAGAAGCTCTCGATAACTCAAGAGAAGCAATCGACTATAGAAAGTTTGTCAAGCATTGTCAAGTTGAGCACGACATAACTTATGATATATTAAGTCGAAGATATGACGTAGTCTAAACGATGTCTTGACAAAGTCATAAAGTTTCAGAGCTAACTCAGATCTGATCTTCAACTCAGTTTTTGACTCTAGTCTTTGATCTAATCTCTATGAGTCAATTCATCAGAACAAAAGCTGATGTTAACACGCTAGTAATTTAACGCGTCTTTATAAGCATAAGACTCTTAACATGTTTCATCTTCTTTCTTCTTTAGCTTTAAACTTCTAGTTAAAATACACTCATATAATTCGCTTTATGCAAACTCATAACAAAATGCATTAATGCAATCAAAGTCATACTCAATAGCAATAAACATATGATATTATGCTTAATGATGTGCTTGTCTGAACAGTATTATTTTCTTATGCAAATCTGATTCATCATCAAAGATACAACTGTAGAAAAGACTTAAATTATATTACTTGAAGAAAATTATTGACAGAATTACGTAAATAAGAATTAAAGCATCAAAGCTTTGAAAGCTTATTTAAATAATAAGAGTAAGAAAAGAAAATAATGTAAGCATTGCAAAAGAAATTCTTATATTAAGACTAAATGTTGAAAACTATATTCTGAGTAAGTTTCTCAATGAGAATAAAACAGATAAGATTGAGAACAAAAGCAGAGTTGAAAGATTGTATCTTTAATGTCAAAATAGTCAGATTTATGTAAAAGATGAATACATGTTATGAAGCTTTGAATAACTTCAATCACTACTAAGTCATTTGACTGAGAAAGTCAGAAACTTCAATTTATGTTATGAAGCTTTGAATTAACTTCAATTACTGCTAAGTTATTTGACTGAAAGAGTCAGAAACTTCAATTTATGTTATGAAGCTTCAAATTAACTTCAATTACTGCTAAGTCATTTGATTGAGAAAGTCAGAAACTTCAATTTATGTTGTAAAGCTTCAAATTAGCTTCAATCACTGCTAAGTCATTAGACTGAGAAAGTCAATAACTTTAATATATGTTATAAAGCTTTGAATAACTTTATATGTTTAACACATATAATTTTGATTGACTATAATTTCTATAAAAAGAAAAGCTTGAAAGCTTTAAAAAAAAGCATGAAAGCTTTGAAAAATGAAGTTTAAAGACTTTAATTTTCAAAGAAAAGTGTTGAAATTTCAGATGTGATTTGATTAATAATCTTCACATTCATTCAACGTCACATTCATTCTGTTGAAAAGAAAGTATGTATATATATATGTATGCATATACATATATTTCAATGAATAGTTATTTCGATTGACTTGACGCTAGAGATATTTATTCTTTCTCTCACTTCTTTCTACTAGATAGCTTCAATCTCATATATCATAATGTTTCATATGATCTTGTATTTCAACAAAGTAAGTAGAGTAAATAGTTGAGTAGGTAGAGAAGTAGGTAGAAAGCATATTTGATGCTTTGACATGAGGCAAAATGATGCTCGGATATGGGGCAAATTGATGCTTGGCTACAAAGCACATTTGAAGTGAACTTTTCATTTCACTATGTAGCGAATATTTCATTTGCCTATGAAGCGAACTCATTGCTTGATCACTAGCATATATGAATCGAATCTTGATGGACAAATGAATCATGTTTGATGTTTGCTTTCGAAGCACTTTTAGAAGCACTGTTCTGACCACTGCTCGACGCGCGTTACGAACCTGACTGACGCGTGTTTTGACGCTTATAGGGAGGTGGGTAGGGAGGTGGATAGTCTGGTACGGTACCATGATTGACGCATTCATCGGAAATGAGGTGCATCATAGTACTTGCCGCGCTGCATTTCGCTGTTAGTGAACAAACAAGTAGAAGAGCTACACGACACAGGTTGCCTACACCAAGGAATAGCTATAGCAGGAAGCTACAGGCTCCACCGGCTAGCACGACAGCCCAAGCTGAGCTCATGGCAGACATAACGGCAGAAATGACGGCAGCGCGTTTTCCCTCCTCAAGGCTTTGGAAGAATGAGCTGCTAGTACCTGCGAGTGCTTGATGGATGTCCTGAGCGTTGACGTTGGGAACTACAGTTGACACTCCAGCGAAGGCGCGGTTCTGAAACACCGAGCCCATGATGGAAAAGAAGATAACGATGCCGAGAGCTTGGGCTGACGTCGACAACATTAGTCTAGGTCCCTTGGACTTAAAGAGAAAGTGCCTTGGGACAGACCAATGCCCATAAACGCAATGACATTAGCCATATTCTCAGGTTGCACCATGCATTGCGACACGGGATAGCTGGCTTGTGCGTAGCTTCCAACCCCAACGCCAATCAGAATGGTATACCCGTAGACTTTGACAATGCTCGTAGTCGGCGTTATCGTGACTCATTTCGGTTAGAAGCCATTATGAAAGCAGAAAAAGGTCAAGACACCTACATATTAAAGATGACCCTATCAAGACCAGTGCACTCCCACCAGCATACCAAGGCATGTAGTACCCTGATTTGGACATGATGCCACCACTAACAATCATGAATACAATAGCAAACATGATATACGGAAGCATCTTGACTGCGGCAGTAAAAGAATCATCACCCTGGGAAGAAGTAAGTCTCAAGCATGATAACGCCAGTGTAAAGCAGGTAACCTTAATGGACTGAAAATATAACGGTATGTAGTATGCTGAGCCCTGAAGTACATGTTAACGTGCTTTTCCTTCAGCTATTCACATTGTTAAGACGTACGAAAAGTATTCCAGATGCAAGAAAGAGCTGGACTTGAAGGTTCACGAGCAACGGGGAGCGGAAGAAGTGCGCGGGATATAGTCTGTCATCGGCTGGTATAAATGGCACCAACCATTCAGACATTGCGAAAGCAGCAAGCACTACTCCAGCAAAGATCCATAAAGTAATCTCGTTGGTGGAGTTCCATCCGTAGCTGGTTCCCCCAAAGTTAACGGCCATGATAAGACAAGCCATGCTGGCATTAAATAAGATTATTCCAAGCCAGTCTAGCTGAGTAAGCTTTTGCGAGAAGGTGGTGTTTGGCTTCAGGTTTATTCCAGGGAGAATGAAGATATACACTGGCGCAAGCAAAGCGCCGAATACCAGATTTATATAGAAGCCCTGGTTCGATGTTAGCCAAGTTGAGGACTCACCCTTACCACGTTGTGTTCACCCATCTCCAAGTAGCACTACTGCTGGCAAAAGCACCTCCAACCTATTTGCCAGGGTCAGTTTCACCCAACAGAAAGGCTGACCAGGATGAACACATACCATCGGGCCAAGCACGGTACCCACACCCCTGCCGCAATCAGCAAGAAGATGCTTGTTAGTGATAAGACCTACCAAACCAAGCCCACCATGGCAGTGTATCGAGGTTTCTCCTTGGGTGTTGTCAAGAGCGCTATGTACGTCAAGCACCCAACGTACATCCCAGAGCCCTGTGTATTGCTAAAGTATTAGAATACCGCCAGCATAGTGTAGCTAGATCGAACCATAGACATACGCCAGCTCCGCTGTGGTTCGAGCGGTCAGACAATGGCATTCAAGGCCAGAAGCAAGGTTCAACACTTACGCAATAGCTCTGCCGACAATCATAGCGTTCATGTTTGGTGCTGCACCACAGATCGCACTTCCAACCTCAAAAAGAAGCACATGTCCACAGTAAAGCTTTTTGACGCTGAAGATGCCATAGCATTTTCCCCTAAGTCAGATATGCCAGTGTATAGATGTCTTTTCAACAAATACGAAGGACGGGGCATGTTACCATACAAGTATCGGCATTGAGCCGAGAATAGACGCCGCACCAAGCCAGGGGAGTTTTTCTACCGAGTTGAACTCGGAAGCGATACTTGGCTGGATTTCATCAACCTGACAAAGGTTAGATCCGGGTATGAGCCCTGTAGCTCACACAGAACCTATGCTTACCATCGTGTTATCCAAGCTGAATAGCAACGTCGATGATATGATGGCAAGGATGGCGACAAACCACTGAGGTGACAGTGTTAGCATGCCGAATGGTAGTCATTTGAATGGTAGGTGGGGCGTGGGCTTATGAACCTTCACTCCGTTTATGTCACGGATTGACTCTGGTTCTGCTTCCTGGGTATTGGATTCATCCTTGGATTCATTCTCGAGCTCCTGGATAGGCTCGCTCGGAGGACATACTGGAGACGGTAGCACCTGCGAGGAAGGTTTCTCGAGATCCATAGCGAAAGGGAAAGTGTAGAGAGATAGCAGTAAAGATATGGATAGAATATACGCAGAAGGAAGCCAACAAAGAAGAGCAAACGAGCAAGCGTAATATAACAGGCTCGTAATAACGTCGTTCTCATTAAGCATCAACTGACCCTTTTCGATTGCAGCGAAATCCTGTACAGATTTTGAGGCAAACTCCGCCGCCGAATACCGTTTCATGCATCCACATTTGATGCAAGCAACATCCCACCGGCGCGCTTTCTCGTTCTCGTACACCACACCAAAGGTTAGGGGGGGCTCATGTTATTGAAATTCATTCACCGAGCAGTGGAGGTGGGTGGGGCGTGGCACAGCACATTCGGGGAATTCTGTTGAAACTCAAAGCTGTGGGGAACACCCGGTTCGCAGGAAAACCTTCCGACTGCATGCGAGGACGATGAATGCATGGGATGTACGGAGTACTTGATCGGAGTCAGCCCTACCTCCCGGTTCGTGGCAAATTGTCAGAGCGACTATCCTGCCACAGTGTCTTGCTCGAAGGCTAGAAAAGCCGAGGTCCAACTAAGTTCGCAGTTAATGCATTACTAAAGTGTCAAGTATCGGTTGCATTCATTTTTCTCATACTAGCCAATCAGATTTATAACAGATACGACAGTTTAATGATCTTAATTCAAGGGCTGAATGATAATAACGAGATTAAGTACCTTCGAACGAATAAAGAGTTACGATAATGACGTAAATGAATTTGAAGGCAGTTGTTATACCTAGGTAATTGAATATATCAGAACATAACTCGTTATCGACGGTTTGCGGTAACCTAAGGTTGATGATAGGTAACATACCCGTACATTAGACCCATTTATCTTTCATTAAACAATTGGAGGCAATACATAGGTAGCTGCATACTCGGTAGGTATGATGGACAGTCTACCTTATGCACGTAGTATTGTACACGTAAGCCCTGCTATCTTTTCCCATTCAATTTGCGGCCGCGTTTCAGCAAACAATCCAATCGTTCAATTCAGCGGCTGAAAGCAGATGTGCTCCCCCCAGAGCAAGTGACAGTGGCCACTATACCGACCTCTAAGTTGAAGACTTGCATCATCTTGTGTACGAACTTTCACCAAGCGACACCATGAAAAGCTTAGTTCCTAAACAATGAGAAGTAATGTAGTGATCGTACTTGATTGCCTTCGCGAGTAAATCCCTAAAGTAGGTACCCGTCAACCAACTAACCCTCAGCCTTAATGATGTCTGCAGCTCGCTCTGCCACTGCGTACACAGTGGATTGAATGTTGCCTCTGGGGATGATGGGGAAGACACTGGCATCCACTACGCGCAAATTCTTCGTCCCATGCACCAGCAAGTGATCAGACACCACCCCTCCATCCGCTCGAGGTAACATGGCGCAGGTCCCGCATGGATGATAGGTCGATACAGCTATATCTTTGATATAATCTTTGGCTGCTTGCAGGTCGTGAAGATGCGCCGCTGGAGAATTGCGCTTTCCATCCGGTTTCAAAAAGGTCGAAAGCGGAGACGTATTCGCAAATTGTTCGAGGAATAGGACGTGATGTGCCAGAAGCTCAAGAGAAGTATTTGGGGTTAATGCTGGGTTGATCTGCTGGTATTTTCGATATTGCATGCGAACTGCCTCTTGAGAACGGGTGGCTCTGAATTGCACCCAGCGTTAAGAAGTTCTCTGGCCTCAAGGAGCCCCCGTTTAGATTCCACTGTGCTGCAAACATGAACAGTGCACCGACCCCCTCTTCTGGTGCCTCGAGTATTGTGCGTAAGAAGTCGTAGTGCAACTTGTCATCCGATGATGGCGGATTTGCCTCCAGCAGCGCTTGGAGCTCAGAAGAGCGACCGGTGGCCCGATCGAGATCCAGTAACGGCATAATCGCGTGGGAGCCAATGCCCCCCACAGCAAGAGGGCCACCTAGATTGTTCGAGTACATTTTCATGGCGGCCTCAACCTGCTCGGGCTCTTGACGCATAAGTGGATCTCCAGTCATGACGCCGGGCTGGACTTCGTAGCTGATTCCGGCCATGAGATGATCTTGAAGATTCTCGCCCACATTACGGTTTGGTATGAGTGTCGGAACACTTATTGATTCGAGAATCTCAGGGTTTCCAATACCAGATAGCTCGAGGAGCTTAGGGGACTGAAAGACGCCAGCAGCGAGGATGACTTCTTTGCGTGCATTGATGGACTTAATGGTGCCATCAATGACAAAGTTGACATGATCGGCCAGTACGTCTTGATCAGGCTGGGAGACAAGGCCGATATTTTCGACTTCAGCTCCCACAAACACATGAAGATTTGGCCTCTGGTCAGCTGGAGCGTAATACGCCGAAGCAGAGTAGCTGCGCGTCTTGGTCTTGGGATCCACAGTGCTAGGATTCGCATATCCACCAAGGGCCTTGCCAGAGAAAGGGTCGCCTCGTACCCCGTATCGAATAGCCTTGAAGGTGTCTACCCAAGCTTTAGAAAGAGGATCGAGGACAACGCCGGTATATGAAGCCTGGATAGGCCCGTCTGTTCCGTTAACCTCAACATTAGCATAGTCGAGGCCTAGGTGCGCTGCTGTCGATTCGTTAGGAAGTTTAAGCGTATGAAACTTGCGATAGTATGGTGCAAGTGTCTTCCAATCCCAGCCAGAGTTTCCCATTGCACTCCAGGCATCAATACCAGCAGCAGAAGGTGCTATGAAAGCTTGGTTGTTGATGCCGCTGGATCCTCCAAGCATGCGACCTTGTGGCTGCTGAATGGGCCTGTTCTGAAGGTTTTCCTAGTAGAAACTCAGCATCAGGGTCTGAAGTCGGAAGTCCTGCAGAGGGAGCTCACCTGAGGGGTTGTTTGGAACTTCCAATCGAGCTCTGTGCCATGCACTTGAAAAGCCATGGCCGGAATGTTGACCCTAGGATCTTCGAGTCGGTTCATGCCGGCCTCGAGAACAGCAACACGGACAGATGGATCCTCCGTGAGCCTAGAGGCGACTACGAGGCCGGAAGTTCCACCACCGACGACAACGTAATCATACTCTGCCATCATCTCCGACGGTGAAGTACAGGTAGTCATTCTGAGTGGCCTGTATCGGTATTCGAGGCTCTTTCCGCCAACGTCTATGATTCTAGATGGAATCTGCACTCAATATGCTGAAGCATCAGTATAATGGTGCGGGGTGGTGGGTGGGTGGGAACTGTGGAGTTACGAAGGGAAACAGGGGAGAGATTACAAACAACCCCTCCGCTACGTCACTGCTAGCATTGCAGTGCTGCCAGCATGCCCAGGGCATGCATGCTGGCCAGTCGTACGCTCTTCAGTTCCGTGAGAGTGGACGAGGCTTTTCACAAGGTGGGCGCCGTGGAACAGAAAAGATGCAGGGGTCAAAGTAGGCTTGCAAGGGCTCGACCGGCTGTGGCATCCCGTTCGCGCTACCTAGAGTACCCCCCGTCCGTGCCGTCCAACCTTGAGATGACGTGCCTTAGTCAATCTGGACTTTCCAAACCTCGCGACTCCTTTAGGCAGGATCATCTTCCAGCCCTGTGAGGAGTCATGCAGCTTCCAAATCCTTCACACGAAAGCACCGACACCACAATCATAACTCTCCCCAACCACAATTAGATACGGAATCTAGCATCAGGAATACCCGGCATCATTGCGGTCAAGCAATGCACCTTCATCACGATGCCATCACAAGATGGTCCACACTTCCCACAGGCTGCGCCCGAGTAGTGAGCTGAGGGACTGGTACAACCACTTGGCCTTCTGTCATTCCTCTCAGCTGTCAGGGATGGTGCAACGTCACAGAGAGGCCCACCCTTGCGGAACTGGCCTAGATCGTTAACACCCCAGGGGCAATGCTCGGCGTCTACAGTACAATGGATTCTCGACTTTTGGCTTTGGGCTCATGTGCTTGCCGGGCGTTACCGTAATAAAGGTTTCTGCCGGAGCCGACCTCTCAAATCTTCTCCGTCAAACGTTATATTTGTCTAGACGTATTACAGATGGCTTGAGTTTGGTGACCAGCTATTCGAATTACAATGGCTTCCTCTTCCGAATTATCGCCTCTCGCTCCTATGGGAAACGCAGATAACTTTGGCACAAGGCTCCTGCCATCTATCCTCGACAAGTACGCAATCGACGAGCCAAGTAGGGTCTACGCTTGCCTTGCTCGGTCTGCAGAGGTCGCTGAAGGATTCGAAGAGATCAGCATGCGACAATTAGCATCAGCTGTGGATGCTCTTGCTTGGCGGATCAGTAACGAGATGGGAGACAGCAAGGACTTCTCTACGCTTGCGTTCTTCGCTCCGTCAGATATTAGGTACCCGCTAATGATTTTTGCGGCAGCAAAGTGCCAACGCAAAGTGAGTCTGCGCATATTGCTCCATGACATATGACTATATATAAACTGGTATTCAGTTGCTACTCCTGGGACCTCGAAATACTGTTGACCAGAACTTGAATCTGCTTCAAAGAGCTGGATGCGTACGACTTGTCTATGGACAGGAAATGGCACGCCAAGCCCAACATCTGCGCACCAAGCACGTGGACCTGTCAATCCATGAGCTTCCCCCTCACCACGAGCTAGTTGCGCAGGCTACCATTCCTTACCCCTTCATCAAGACATTTTCTAGCGCCTGGAATGATCCTGTCCTCATGTTGCATTCATCTGGAACCACTGGTACGCTTGAAATGACAGACAAAGATGATCAAACACTCATTACTTATAGGAAACCCTAAGCTCGTGACGTGGACACACGGAACCTTTTCCGTAGTAGATAAAGACCGCAGTATGCCGGCCCCTTCTGGAAGAAGACCTCAGAATGGTGGACTGTTCGACTTTCCAGATGGGGGCCGGTTTTATTTTTGCTTTCCACCCTATCATGTGAGCTGATCTTTCGAATATGAACTCCTTCTGTGCTAAGACAAAATATAAAAGTTGGCAGGAGTAATTGTTACCACACTAATCCCAATATTCTATGGGGCTACCGTAGTCTTTGGTCCGACAAGCGTCCCTGGCAGTGGATCTCTTGTTTCAAGGATCCTAGATCGGATTTCGCTAAGAGCTTTGTACGTTCCACCTGTAATCATTGAACAATGGATGCAAGAACCGAATTCATGCGAGCAAGCTAAAACCTTGGACTTCGTTCTTTTCGGAGGCGGGCCGTTATCCCAGCCTACAGGAGATCTGCTCGATAGATTCTGCGACGTCTGTCAGGTATATGGATCTGCGGAGATTGGCCAGGTTCAACTTCTCGTTCCAGAGAAGGGCGACTGGGCTTACTTGGAGCCCAATCCATTTGAAGAGGTTGATATGCAACCTTATGGCAAAGGCGTGTTCGAGCTCGTCTTGCATCAAGCAGAGCATCTCAACCACAGGAGATCTCTGTACTACAACTTTCCTCACAAGGAAAGCTGGCACACTGGTGATCTTTTCAAGCCGCATATCTCAAAGCCTGGTCTGTGGAGCTTTTCTGGACGTGCAGATGATTTGATCTTGTTGTCTAATGGTCATAAAATCAATCCTACTGCAATGGAAAATGTAGTTGAAGAGCATCCACTTATCTCAGCGGCCATTCTTATTGGACAAGACAAGCCCCAGCCAATTCTCCTCCTTGAAGTATGGGATCGTGGCTGTGAGCTTCGAAGAAATGAGCTAAAAGATCTTCTGGGCCCGACTGTGGAGAAGGCTAACGACCTTTTCCCACAGTATGGCCAAGTCGATTGGGGGATGGTACTGATAGCTGAGCCTTGCAAGCCCTTCGTTCGATCCCCTAAAGGAGGCGTTGTACGTACAGCAACACAGAAGCTTTACGAGCCCGAGATCGAAGCACTATACAGTTGCGCGCTACCTGAAGCCAATGGCAACGGCCCTTGGTCGTTGAGCGACTACATCCCTACCAGTCTTGAGCAGCTAATACAAAAATCACTTCACCAGCTGCTTCCGGGATCTCTCATCACATTAAACGACGACATCTTCGTAAAAGGCTTGGATTCTTTGAAAGCTACTGTGCTTGGCGCCGTTATACAACGAGACTTGAACGCACACGACGTCTTTCCGCCCGGTTCATTCTCTACTAACATGATATACCGCTACCCTACGGTGAAGACTTTAGCGTTTCAAGTCTACAAGTCGCTGTATGACTCCCAGAAGGTACAAATCTCAGACTCTGCGCGAATGCAAAGTTTGGTCGAAAGCTACACCCAGGACCTGACTGAACACAACTGCACGCGAAAGTTCCGGTACATCATTCTCACTGGAACTACTGGAAGCCTGGGCCAGCATATGTTACGAACGCTGCTAGGATATTCGGATGTTGCGACAATATATTGCCTGAACCGTTCCACTAAGGCGCAAAAGAAGGCTGAGAGCCTCTTACAAGGCCGAGCATGCGATCTGTCAAGAGCAAAATTTCTTCATGTGAATCTGAGCCAGCCGTACTTGGGTTTGGACCAAACTACCTGGGAGTGCCTTGTCAGAAATGCCACGATCGTCATCCATACCTCCTGGACCGTAGACTTCAACCTTCCACTGAAGCATTATGAGAAGGAACATCTTCACGGACTACGTACACTTATTGAACTATGTATTGAAAGTCGGCACCGCGCTCGGCTCGCTTTTGTTTCTTCCTCTGGCGCTGTGTCGCAATGGTTCTCGGAAAACCCAACTCACTCTATCCCGGAGCTCGTTCCGCGCTCATACTCCCTCGCCGGCAGCATCGGGTACTGGCAATCGAAGCTCGTCGCTGAGAATATTCTAGCAATCGCAAACGAGCAGTATGAAATTCCTCTCTCCATCCTTCGAGTAACACAGTTCGCCGCGGCAACCAGCGCACACGGCGCGGAAAGATGGCCGCTCCAAGAATGGTTTCCCATTATGATTCAAACTTCAAAAACGCTTGATCTTGTCCCGACCTGGGATGCTTACGTGGATTGGATCCCCGTCGATACGGTTGCTCAGATCATGTGCGAGATCGCGCTTCAGCCAGACATAGAGCAACGCCCACGCAGCGGCTCTCTGGCCACATCTCTTGGGCCTAAGGTCTATAATGTAGCGCATCCGTATCCAATTCCATGGCAGCGGCTCGCAAAAGCGATACAGTGTCGCTTGGGCGGAACAGCCAGAGTTGTCCCTCTGCGTGACTGGGTTGCGGTACTTAAGCAGCGTAAAATATATGACCTTGATGAAGTGGCAGCTACGCCTGCACTCAAGATACTACCGTTCTTCGAGGCTCTGACAGTAAAAACTGGGGGTGGCGAAGGCTTACAGGGTGTCCTGAAGACTGCAAACGGGGTGGCTGCGAGCAGCACAATGGCGGGCTTACGTCAATTGGGGGACGCGGATATTGACAACTGGCTTATACAGTGTCAGATGTGAAGGGCAACATACTCCATTTATCTCATTTTTCCAGAAATTATTTAGAATAATGGAAGTATATAGAGCGAAACCATCCAAGCATTCCACAAGCGAAACGTTGTCTTATCGCTATTCACAGATCTGAACGCCAATGTTCTAACTGCAATACTCCCGCCTAGGGCAATTGGGCCGATATATCCTAGGTTTTCCGCAGCCCACAGCCACGGGCAAAGCCAGCTCCACGTAAGCACAGCGCACGCAATCACCCAGCGGGCTACCCCATTGCCGATGGTCAGAGGGAGTATGTGTCGTTCACGAACATCATCTCCGGCTTGATCGGTCATGTCCTGAACTTGCACAGTTGTCACGACAACAAATCCGATAGTAGCAAACCATCTTGCTAGCGACATCGCAAGCGGCACGAAGCTTCCCAGCAGTACATCGGTTGCCCCAAAGGCAAAGCTAATGAAGCCGGCTGCGTTGATGATATTGCGGACAAGGAAATTTACATTCGCGCCGCCGCGATCATTATAACAGTGGCCAAAGCAGATCAGAGCCAGAGATTGCTTCAAGCCGCCCAGAAAAGCACTCACGCACACGGCAAGGGGATAAAGAGTTGACATCCACACTCTGGCTTGGCTTGGTGAAAGGCGTTTGGATGGAAGCGGTCGCCAAGGCTTGTTTAGCAGGTCCTCACGAATGGCGCCAGGCTGGCATTGATTGCTGATGGCAAATGGGAGAAGGTTTATCCAGCACCAGAAGACGGCTAGAGGGACTCTACCGGCTATAGAAATTGATGAAGATGGTGGCAGGTGGAATCGATGCGTGAAGAGAGCAATAACCGTGCTAGATGTTGTGCTGGGTCCCACAATTGTCTTGAGGTCGCTCAAATTCAAAAACCAAAGCGAATACAGATGCTGAGCCATTGATGCCGGAGAGATCAGATGTAAGCTTTCGTAGTTCGATTGAATATCGCTGAGCTGAGGTGAAGGTTCGAGTTGAGGCTTTGACTCAAAGATAGCAAAATATTTCTTCATGTTCCTTACGTATAAGTGATGTTGAGAGAAGGTATTGAACTTTGAGCTTTCAGCCTACGTTCGAACCCGAACAGATATGTTTTCGTGATACGACTGCCTTGAGGCTGGGGTTCAACGGCTCAACAACAGTGTAGGACGAGGACAATTTGTCCGAAAAGCTGAAAAGAGTGGGCGAGTTGCTTTGACCCCGAATAACAACAACAACACTTCAAAATCAGGCAAATAACGGCTAAAACTGACAGCATATTCATGTCTTGCTAAGTGTCTTGTTGTCACCATACAAGCCAGAACGCCAAGGTTACTGTGTCATCATGTTGCATGTGATTGCATTCTTCGGAACCCACAAGAAGATGATTCGGGATGCTTGTAGCGAATGTAAAGCTCGAACCCCCAATAGATCGTAACGGTGCATTGAAGTGGGGCGGCGACGAATTATCGTCTGCAGAATTCAGTCTGGAGCTGAAGCCTGAGATGCGGCGCAATGGCACGAGATTGAAGTCTGAGTGAAGAAAGACAACATTAAAGAGCCTAGATGACGTCTGCAATCGCACTCTACATAGCTCAGCTGGTAGAGCGCAAGGCGATTTCAGTTTAAATGCGCTGTCGGTACTGAGGTTCCTGATTCATACCTAGGCTCATAAATACTCGAGTACTTGCTTTGGCTCTCGGTATCGATGTCGGTTAATTCTTCTGCTCATACTTTATCACGCCTTGTTATACATGTCGAGACCACAAGCGTTCTGCCTCTCTGAGCTACTCTCGATCAAGGCTCTATTGTCGTGGCTCATGAAGTATAGGAATCATGAGTGTAGCTTTTTGAGTCGTTGGCAACTCCCGCTATCACCAGCTGATTCACACGAATCGACTAAGTGAGCTTCGACAATTTTACAATTGTGGACCGTTTCGGATTGATTCGCCAACTGGGAATTGGCGGGCCTTCGTTAATTGGAATCTGGAGTGGTCATTGGTATTGTTCCGCATTCACCCAGACTGCCAAGCGGTACATAATCGGAGAATGCAACTAAAGTGTACAACCAGAGAACACCTCGGGTCCGTAACCTGCGTTTCCCTCGATACCATTCCTCTTTGAGGAACATAAGAATGACAGATGCGACATCGCCGACATGATCTCAAAGAGTAAGAACAATACACTGTTAAAGGTCCTCAGGTGACCTGATCGGCACAGAGACTAAGTCTTACCCAAAATCGCTTCTAGCAAAGCTAGAGTCGAATTGACGATCAATTTGCCTTTATGAGTGCAAATGAAGGGAAGAGAAGGCCTTTGCTCTGTTAATAGCTCAGATCTACATCTTCATGCTTGATTCGACCATCTCCAGCGAGAAAAAGTCCGTAATGTCTTCCACCAGCTTCTCAGTCATGATCCTTCCAAAAATGTAGATTTACTACAGCAGCCACCCACTCTCGAGGCGTTTTCATCTTCATTGGGAAATGGCTCACTCCCGTCGATGTATTGGTATATGACGTAAATGCTTTTTGCACAGACGAAGGATCCTTCTCGCTGTACGCAGCTTTATAATACCTTAGGCCCGGCCAAGCTCCCTGCATCCAGTGCATCACAACATATCCCAGAATCTCGTCAGCTGGCAAATCGTAATTTTCAACGTTCATCCACTCATGATACTTCTTCAACAACCAGCCGAGCAAGCCGATCGAAGAATCTCCCAGCCCAAACCCAAGGCTCTGCGGACGTGTTGGTTGCTGCCCCAAATATCCGCTTTGTTCCTTTAAGTAGTACTGTAACCTATCTAGAGCTTTCTTGTCCGCGGCCGAGTAAAGATATGAACTAAGAATTAGTCGACCCATCGCGAGTGGGTTTTTGTACCATGGTGGTGGCGTACATGGAACGAACGTAAGATGCTGTGCACGCACATGCTGCGAATACTGCATGGCCATTGATCTGGTGATGAATGCGCCGCAGTCCCCTCCATGTGTCAAATAACACTTGTACCCCAAAACATCCACCATGAGTCGATGAAATGCTGGGGCGGTCATGACTGAACCAAAACCAGACTTTTCAGGAGCATTTCCAGGGCCATAGCGAGGGATGCTAGGTATGATAAGATGGAATGCGGGTGCCGAGGAAGATGAAGGCTCAGGGAGAGGCTGAATAGTTTTGCGAGATTCGAGGAACGAGCCAGGCCAGCCATGTGCGATGAGGAGAGGACGCGCATCCGTTCGAGAGAGCGCTGGAGGGCGAAATGTAGGATTTGGAATCCGTAGCCAGGGATGCTGACTTCGACTTTGAGTTGAGTAAACTCGGCGTTGATACGAGCCTAGCGGTCAGAGATCGATCAGCAACATTCAGAATGCGAGGACACAATAAGAAGCACCTCTTCAGCCCTCCAATTATATCCGTCTCTCTAATAGTTTGCTAAGTTTTGGACGACCTTGACCTTAGCACCTTGATTCTAATCATCCTCCGCAAGATCAAATAGCTCGACTGGATAGCGTGCTAATCGAAGCTTTTGCTTTGTGGCATGAAGCATATCGTCGTCTATGTGGAGAGTGTAAGGAACAGGTTTGTTGAGCTCGTACTTTGATGAGGCTTGAGGTTTGAACATGATAGTATCGAAGCAGGGCAGTAACCAGTCGTGCCAGTGCTTATAGAGTTCAGCATGAGGAAGTTTATTTACAGTACTCACGTTGTTGCCGAAAATGCCGAGGTTGTTTTTCTAAGTAGATACTCTCTACTTTCGTGCCTTAATCGATTTTCCATGCAACCATCGGAGTTGTACATGAACCACAGCGTCCACAGCTAAACTCGGCCGCTAAAACAAACACCGAAATCCGAGATGTGTGTACGAATGATCTCATCTTACGCGCGATGCCCCCCAATTGAATGGGAGATGTGCTATTCTATTGTCAGGTAAAGTAGGGAATTCAACTAGCCGGTCATGATGTAATAGCTACAGAACGTCATGGCTCTCACGACGGTCACTCTGCAGACACAAAACATTTCATACCTTCACTACATGACTATCTTACATATGCTCCTCGTTCACTTCCACTGAATACTACAAACGAAAACACTCAATTACCATATCCACAATCTTTGCGCAGTCAAAGCAGCAGTCTTCTCCAGAATGCCTGAATCACTCAAGCAGTCCGACATCGATTCCAAGACCGACCCCAGCGTCGCTAAACAGTGGGACGATACTACTCCTAAGAAGGAGCAGCTTCAAGACTTCTACAAGATTGTTGACGGCCTCAAGGTTGGTCTACTCACCACTATTCGTCCTGGCGTCGGACCGGTCGCACGCAGCATGGCCATTGCCAAGCGCGTTGGACCAGACTTCCTCCTACTTGCCAATCAACATTCACAAAAGTTCCAGGACATCGAGCACAGCAAGGAAGCTCTGATCACATTCCAAAATAGCAGCTCGCAAGACTGGGTTAGCGTGAGCGGGAGCCTGACGGTCGCCAACAATGAGGACCCTCGTATTAAGGAGGTATACAGCAAGGGCACCTCAGCTTGGTTTGGAGACCTTGGTGATGGGGTACACACTGGAGGGCCAGAAGACCCGAGGATGACATTGATAGAAGTCAAGGCGAACTACATCAGCTACTGGAAGTCCACTGTGACTAGCGTGGGGTTTTTGAAAGAGGTGGCGCAGGCAACCATCCAGGGGAAAGTGGCAACAACTGGCGTGCAACGACACTTGACTGAGCAGGATATCAAGGCTGCCAGAGAGTTTACGGAGTAAGACTGCTGCAAGGTGGGTCTAGTTACATGGATGGGATAAGACACAATTTGAGCTCTAGAATGCTACACATATCTTAAAATTTGAATTAGAGACCATATTTAGGAATATGTGCTGAGCTTCATCAAAGTTCTTCGACGCAGCAGTGTGCGTAAACTTGGAATAAAATCAAGCCCTGACTGACTTTGCTTGCCGGTATTCTGACTGACTCCCCCTATGATGCATTTACTCATCAATCCTTGCTCAAGTGTCACGCACTTCAATTGCATATTTCAAGGTTAATAGTCAATAAATTACATTCTCAGCCTTAACATTCATCTATCTTATTTTATACTAGAGCAAAATTTGAGATTAATCAAGAGATTTACTGATCATGTGACTTCATGTTTTGCTGATGATTTGTACTTTCAGTTGTTTTATCTTTAAATTGTATTTCGTATTAATGAACGAAGACGACTTGAATCGACCTTTCGATACTTTGAAGACTCAGCCCCAGAGATAAAATCTAGAGAGACCACACGACATTGATTTCGGTAGAAGCTTAGGTCGTTGAGAAATTTGCACAGGTTTGGATTCCGCTCGCTTTGCAACGTCATATAATCTAGGTATAAGCTCATGATTACTAGTACGGTCAAACCTTGATACTTCCTCCGTGTATGGGTAGGTAGTCAAAGAGAAGTATAAAGCGAATCTGGAAGCGGTGTCTGCCTTTCAGATCTCAAGGAAGCCCCCAGCGTTATAAAGGGTAACGGCAGGTGGATGTTCCAGCAGCGTATCTTGTATGCCTGTCAATCACTGGAAGGCTAAGCTAGTTACAGCATTGAATTCGAGAATTGCAGTTCTAATAACCGGATTCTGGTTCGATATTGAAGCGCATACGATCAAGATAAGTAGCATTAGATATGCTCGATGTTCGGTTTGAAGGAACTAAACTCAAAGAGCAGTGGAGCCACAAGGTCTGTTGGTCCTGTGGTCGACCAATCACATAGAATATGTAATTAGCTTTCAGTCACGTGGTGAGCGAGGGATGGAATATATGTCTAGCAAGTGGTAATAATAATTTGGTCCTCAAAGGATTCAACTATGGAGATTACTGTAGACATTCCAATCATACTGTTAACCCTGATGTCAAATGCTGGGTTAACGACTGACTATCCAACGTCGTAGCGAATGAAATAAGATGTCTTTAAGTGCAATAGGTTGTTGGCAGGGGAAGGGAGATTGTTGCCGGCGAACAACTTCACCTCGTCGGCTGCGTCCCTCCATAAATGATGACGGCCAGCATTCTCGCAGATACCGCCGAGGATCAGAACTTCGAATCCAACGGACATGAGCTTAATGAAACGCAGACCAACTTTGTCCCTCGCAAGCCTAGGCTGCGGCATTCGCTCGAGACCTTGAGTCCAATGGCTACCACGACCACTGTACTGGATCTCCAGAACACTAGCCAGCTTACGTTCTCCAGCATTTTCGCCCTTATTGTTGGAGGAGTTATTGGGTCTGGAATTTTCTCATCGCCTTCACAAGTCGACCAAAACGTTCCATCACCCGGCGTAGCTATCCTGGTATGGATTATAGGCGGCTTGATCGCTTGGGCAGGCGCAGCTTCATTTGCAGAACTAGGAGCTGCTATACCGGATAACGGAGGAATGTTAGAGTACCTAAGCTACATATACGGGGATCTGTTGGCCGCTATCATGTCATGGACATGGATTATGGCGGTTAAGCCTTCATCGATGGCAGTTCTGAGCACAATATTTGCGGAGTACTGGACAAGCATCATAGTGTCTGCAGGCTCTGAGCACTTCTGGCTGAACAAACTGCTGGCCGTGGCTACGCTGGGCAGCATGGTGCTAGTCAATGCACTCGGCTCCAAACATTCAACACGCCTCATTGACTTACTTCTTTTCATCAAGCTTATGACTGTCGCCTCTGTTGTCATAATTGCCATACTGGTAGCAGCTTTCAATCTGACTGCAGATGGCGAATGGCCAAGCCAAGACTGGAGAACGAGGAATTGGTTCGCCCGTCGTGAAAAGGACATAAGTGGGTCTACCATAGATTGGGCGACAATTGATAGCTGGGAGCTTCTGGGCTATTACACTAATGCACTCTACGCTGGACTGTGGTCTTATAGCGGATGGGACAGTGTGAGTTCGCTATTTAGATTATGGGTTTGTCTCGATGGAAGCAAGTTAACAAGGAGTGGATAGGCAAACCTTGTCGCTGGTGAATTACAAAACGCCCCTAGAGACCTTCCACGAAGCATACACCTTGCTCTTCCAACTATAATCACATGTTTTGTACTCGTAAACATATCATATTACGTCACTCTTCCATGGAACTCGTTTCAAGCAAGTAATGCGATTGCTGTGGTATGCGAATTCATCTCATCTGCTCATCTATCCATCATATCCGATGCAAAATTGACACGATATAGACAGTCGGAAACAAAACTTTTGGTACTATTGGAGGCCTTCTTTTTGCAATTCTGGTTTCTATCTCATGTTTAGGGAGCTTGAACATCAATGTATTCATCACCTCTAGATTGACCGTAGCCTCTGCCAGCCATGGGTATCTTCCCCGGTTTCTCACCAACTCTCCTCACGAGGTCCCAACCAGGTCTGGAGAGCAGTATGCCCGCCGAAGCTCAAACAGCTTTTCAAATTCTGACTACAGAACATTCAATACTCCGATGTAAGCATTTCCTCGACGCCCTATCACGTTTTAATCTGGCTGAAGCTACTCAAGGAAGGCAATGGCGTTCAACACGTGTCTAGCTTGTGTCTACATTCTTGTTGGATCTTTTGGACCGTTGATAATTTTCATTGGTACATACCATGGTCACTATTTCCTCGTTAGTTGAGTAAGCTAATAGATCAAGGCCTGGCTGAGTATGCATTCTACTTCCTCACTGTCTTCGGAGGCCTACTACTCCGCCTAAGGGAGCCTTCGCTTCTCCGCCCATATCGACCCATTGTTCTCTTTCCGATAGTGTTTTGTGTTGCCAGTCTCTTTTTGGTCTTGCGGGGCCTGCTCTTTGCACCTGTACAGGGAACTGTCTTAGGGGCGCTAGTAATGCTTGGGGCATGTTGGCATCTTTACAAGTCCCGCGATCTGAAGCAATGGCGGTGGCGCGAGCTTTCGACCGAGGAACGTGAGGCTCCGGTAGGCATCCTAGCAGGGGAATGAATACACGAAACCATGAAAGCCCCTATCGGCCATACTCCTTAGTCTAGATTTAGATTCTGGCTTCCGCCGGAATGTGATTGAGTCCGCTTTGGTGGCTCTGATCTGTTGCAGCGCCAATGGCCATGACTAAATTGATCAACATGGTGTTCCTTCATTCCTCTACTATCGCACTCAATTAAGAATCGAATTCTATAAAAATAAAAGGGCTTAATACACGGCTGGCCGCCGCATGAGAACTAGATTAGTTTAGTTGAGAAGTAGCCAAGCATCAATTTGCTCCATATCCGTGCATCATTTTGCCCCATGTCAAAGCACCAAATACGCTCCCTACCAAACATCCTATCTACTTCTCTACCTATTCCCCTCCCTAAATGGCTCCATACATGGCTCCCTACATGGCTCCCCACCAGCATTTGTCCCATGTATATATGCCCCCCCCATCATATTAGTAGTATATATTTGCCACTGGGTCCCCTCGTTCAGAACCCAACCCACCACCAGACCCATCGGGTTGGGTGGAAGGTCCTATCACCCAACCCAAAACCTGACCCACCACTACACCCACCGGGTTGGGTTGGGTCAAAACCCAACCCGTTGCGCGGCGTATGTAAAATACAGCTTACTCAATCTGCAGAGAGAATATTTCACTGTCAGAATATTCTGAAACTATAAAATGCTTCTGAAAGATCTTCTACTGAAAACATTCTATCATTCTAATGCACTCATAATCATGTCTGAAGACTTTAATTCTTGTGAGGTATTTGTAAAAATAGTATGTTTATTGACTTTACAGATAAAAATATGTCTTTCAATCACTTTCAAAGTAAAGTATCAGTTTATAAGTCAACTGATGTAAGTTAAAACTCGCATCAACTCGCCTTCTATCACAATCGCCAATTCTTCTGCTATTCACCTCCGTCATGGTCTTCTGCGGCTGAATGATTCAGTTCAACGTCTGAATGTACTATTGGGAGGTAACGCCCCAAACGTTCAAGAGCAAAGTCCATCCTGGTGTCCCAATTCGTCAGTTTCGAGTGGTTATCCGGCTCTCAACGGCATTGGTATGGGAAAGGACTGGTTGGGTTTGGCTATCATTGTGGCGCTGCTGGCATACATCACGCTTGCGGCCTTGGCAATTGCAAGAGGGAGGAGAGCTTCGAGGCAGAGCTCCGAGATGCAGAAACTATCGGATGATACACAGGCGTTGACTGAGTCATAGGCGCGAACACGTGGTTGTGGTGGGAATCTAAGGGTGCTTTCAGGATGACTTATGCCTCCTTTGTCAACATGTTTGTCGTCGAGGTAATTCGATGTGGCGAACTAGCTGAAGAGAAGACGGGGGTGAGGTACCTTAGCACACCAATGCCGTCGAAATGCCAAAGGCCAGAATGTGGAAACCCACAGGATTAGACACCATCTCGAGTCTCACCAATGGCCCACAGAAGCCGAGGTAAGAAATCCGTCGCATCAGAGACACAAATCACTTTTCCGTCTATCGGTGTGTTATTCAGCACTGTTCGAATCCAAAAGAGTGCTCTGGTTGCTCTGGTTGCTCTGGTTAGCCACCTTAGAGGGATCTTTCAATGATGTTACCGTAACGCTACTCGAGTAATTATCTTAGTGCCCTTTTTAGCACGCTAAACCCGATACTATCTGTAACTAACCCTTATAGGTTAGAGTGCGCGGAAACCCCGTGCATAGGTACGAGTAATACCTAACATCTGTACGGAATAAATTAATTGTTCTGCATCTTCAGAACGACATCTTCAGCAATCGCACTTCTACCATGCGGGATGTAAAGATATTCTCCGGATCTTCTCATCCCCAGCTTGTTGAATCTATCTGTGAGCGACTTGGAACCCAACCAGCAAAATGCGAATTGAAGACGTTCAGCAATGGCGAGACATCGGTCAGTATCGACACCTCAATCCGGGAGCAGGACGTCTTCATCGTTCAAAGTGGCAGCAGTAGAATCAATGATAGTGTCATGGAGCTTCTGATCATGATCTCAGCATGCAAAAGCGGCTCCGCAAAGTCTATCACAGGTCAGTCCTTCGCAGGACTTGGAGACCTTGGCTGACCACAGTAGCTGTAATGCCGTATGTCCTATCTCTTCATCTTTGATATCCAGCTAAAGTGTCAAGATACTTTCCCTATTCTCGTCAGTCAAAAAAGAAATCACACCGAGGCGCCATCACCGCCCGCATGTTAGCCAATCTTCTTTCCGTAGCTGGAATACATCATGTTATCACGGTAGATTTGCATGTTAGTACCTCTCACGATTGACCTAGGACAGGCTAACTCGATAGGCACCACCAACACAAGGGTTCTTTGGCAAACCAGTCGATAACCTACACGCCGAGCCCCTCATTGCCCGCTGGGTCCGGAATCACGTTCCTGGTTGGAAGGAAGCAGTGGTGGTTAGCAAAAATCCGGGAGGTACAAAGCGCGTTACTTCGCTCGCAGATGCTCTTAAGCTCAACTTTGGTCTGGTCACCACGGATCGTCGAAGAGTGCCTATGAATGGAAGTATAAACTTAGAAGGAAGTGGTTACCTCGAAAGCTTAGGCGACGCGGCCTATGGGATAAATCATAGCTCAGCGGCGGAAACCGAGGCTGAATCACACATAGACCCAATGGTTTGTGCTGAAGAACCGAGCTCTCAACGGCGAAGTCCTCCTAGTGTGCGACCTCAGGCCAATGGCACACCCGCTAGCACGTCCTCTCCACGCCAAATGAACCCCGTCCGCTCAAGTCCTCTACAGCAGTCCACCAGAATCGAGTCGGCATCGCCACCCCCGTCCCGTAATCCTTTACATGTTGACTGTACCAGCACAGCTCGCACGGAGGGCTCTGGCTCTGATGAAGATTTGATGGATGAGTACACCGATGAACGCGCTCGAGAAGTCATTACCGGAAGGTTGATACATGGGCATATTGTCGATGATGACTTCCCATCGCCAGTCATGTCTACGATGTCCGGATCAATTGCTACTCTGCCGGGAGACGGGATTGGGTTTCCCCACTCTGAGGATCGTGATCCCATGACTTCGTCATTTATCTCAACAACATCATTGGCAGGTCCAGAGCACGCTCTGGGTGGGACATTTGATGCTGCTGCTACCTCGGATGAGGAGGAAGATGGGTTCAAGCACCCAGCGTTAGAGCATACCATCACATTGGTGGGCGATGTCAAAAACAAAATCGTGATTGTCATGGATGATATGATCGACTCTCCTGGATCTTGGATTGCAGCTGCGGAAATAATAATTAAACACGGAGGTGCCAAGAAGGTTTATTGTATCGCTACTCATGGATTATTCGGCGAAGACTCTTTGGAGAAGATGGAAGCCTGCGAATGCATTGATTACATTGTCGTTACTAATTCTTACCCTATCGCTCCGGAGAGAGTCAAAGCATCCAAGAAGTTGGTAGTTCTGGATCTTTCAAACCTGCTTTCCGAAGCCATACGGCGCAATCATTATGGCGAGAGCATCTCACAGCTGTATCAACACTACCAAGATTAGTCGAAGAAGAAGATTTATTTGTTCGTGAATTTAGCTTGCCGTTGGCAATCTGGAACAAATGCACAGCGGCATAAACAAGCATTTACCCTGTTGTCAAAGCTATGAATGCTATGGCTGATTCGAATGACTTCACGAAAGAGGCGTACTCCGCTCTAGAACTTTGAAATAAGACTGGCGGCTCGGGTTTTCGATGCTAAGGTTTTTCCACGTAGGATCATTGTCAAAAAGCTTGACCGTTTTAGCACAAGGCGACTGCTTGCTCTACCTCAGCTGCTGGAAGGATGAGATAGCTATAGAGGTCCGAGATTCAAGAACAAAGTCTTCACAGAGCTACTAGCCCGTCCAGAACAATCAAAAATATCCCATCAAGAGCGTACTACTTGGGGGTTTCCCAACTTCTCCCTTTCGGGTATCAGAATCGTACCATTATTGCCCTTGCTTTGACTGAGACACGAGGTGATGAGTTCTAGGATCTAAGTCCATCATCCCCGGCATCTTCTTATTTACCTAAAGCAGACAGCAGAAAGGCCGACGTTGCTGACGATATGTAGCCTCTTCAGAGCGTTAATCTCCGAGTTTCTGTTGATAGACCTTGCATCGTTAGCTCTCGTTTTCACCATTCTAAATGAGTCCTGGCTTTCTAATCAGCACTACAGGTGTAGCTGGCATTGTATATAGGTGAACCTCGTTGCCAGTACTGCGACTGATATATTGCAATACTATACCCAGCAATGCAGAACCTTTGGGGTACTGCAAGGAACCTTTGATACCTACAAAGGGGTTCTTAACGGAGTGTTGGCAGATTAAAACATCAAGAACCGAAGGCACTTGTCCCTACCAGTTTGGTCCGATTCTTCGGATTGAGTGGGCCCGTGCAAGAAAACGTCTTGAACATTATGCCTACACCCAAATTGCAGTATCATCACACACTCCTACCCTACGCACCGACGTGCATGGACTAGGGTTGAGATGTCTGAATCCGCAGTCAATTCGCTTCACAACTGCTATGCAATGACAGTCTCACATTCCGCAAGTTGTTCCTCCCGTTTTCCTTTACGCATCCGACAAATAGAATGTCCTTCTTGTTCCCGTATCCCTTCCCTCTCATTGCTTTGGATACGGGTATTTTCTCGTACCTTTCCACCCACTCAACGCGGAATTGCTCCACTGACTACCAGCACGGTCGAATTGATGTCGCTGATCATGCACACAACCATGCCGGCGTTCAGCCATCGAGCGCCACGACCCTCAGACCCTTGAGGTGCGCACCCGTTTCCAAAACCCAATCGAACCTTATCGTGCAACCTGCCGCCCTTCAGATACAGGTGCTGGCAGCTCAATGCCGACGTCCGCTCGGTACGATGCGGCTGGATTGCTTTGCCTGAACAGGGCCGCCACGTGTTGAAATTGCCCGTTTCTGAGACTAAGCCTCCATATCGAGCGCTTTTGTCAGTGTTTCCTAAACGGGAACTTCTGTACTACCTACAATTCAAAGCTATTCCAAGTTGACATCCGAAAACCTCGGTTTTGTATAGACTACATCATAGAGGTGGCTGGCTATCTGCTGCTACCGTGACATCCACACACCCACCGTTCAAACTAAGAGTAATATCATCGGATCATTTCCTTCGTGTCTATCCCTCTACCCGCTACTGGACTCCCGTTAATCAAGCTCTGTGGAAACCGCCAGAGAAAGTACACTGACCCTCCCGGTTTGACTACTCTCCTGACGGGAAAGCTGCTGATTTCCTGCTATCTTCTACCACCCCTATTCCGCTCGCGCTCATAAACAAGCACGACAAGCGTGTGACCTGCAGGAGACCCGAAAAGCAAGCTCTTTCTCGCGGGAACATAGCCGCTTTGTTATACGTTCAACGTCAGGACCACGCCGTCCAAGGTCGAAAAGGCAAGTCATAGCATGTCGGAACATAGCCGTCTTGATGTACGTGCAACACCACGATCACATCCTCCAGCATCAAGCGGGAAGAGGAGAAAGGAAATGGCAATTTTGTAGCCCGCATCTTGTATTGATGTTTTTGGGAGCAAATTTAAGCTGTTTACAGTCGACTGCTCAGTATAGTCCTTTCCAATCATATGCACACACATCATTCCTGGGATTGGGGCTTTATACGTCGGCTTCATAGTAAGAACTCAAAAGTTAGACGCCCTCTTAGAGTAGATCGAAAGATCTGTGAACTTATCTTACTAGACTAATACCAGACTTTCGGAGGCAAAGAATACACGAACGATATTGTAAATCCTCATTTTGTATCGTTCTACTTTCACTGCGTCTGACCAGTTACGCACTCGCTCGCAGGCTAGTTTGTAGAAGTTTAAACATGTGGAAGAGAGAAAGAGGCAGATGAAAGCTTCACGGCGGTGGTGCGAATTATCTCTGTTTTGGGAATACGAAATCCAAAGTATTTTCCTACAGAGATGCAAGCTATATGTACAAACTGGGAGTGTGGTGTAAACGATATGCATCATATCCTGAAATTCATCAAATCAAGTAATCGCCCCTATACAAAAGCCGCGGAACCCTCTTATGTACTGTACATCTTACCAGTCCTACATCCTAGCCTATCTTCGTGAGTGGAGGCTCAAGGATATTGATACAGTGCGTCGGTTCTTTCCGAGGTGCGAAAATGGCTAAAAAGAATTGGAGATGACGAAGTGCTGCTGGTATGGAAAATCAATTTTTTTTGGTTCCAAACAAAAATTCCATTGTGATATAGTTTCCACCGCGAAAGTGCTTCCTAGGCTTTTGCTTCGAAAGCCAACCCGACGATCCGCCGCCGCCGAGTCTCGTCTGGAAAACATCAGCTTCCTCTCGTCCATGCGCCTTCCGCAGAGGTCCTCCCTCTCCCTCTTCCTCTTCAATCCTTCACACTTAGTCAATCCGTGACTGCTCCACTCACTCTCGTCGAGTAACAGCATGCAGTAGCTATGCAATTGCAACCGAGAGTGGGGGAGACTGTTGTTACGGCGGTGGGGGGTGGAATGGGGGTTAGATAAGGGCTGACAAGGGGGGGGTTGATGGTGGGGAGAGTGGCGTGGCGTGGCGTACTTGTGTAGGTTTTGCCAAGGTGGTGAGAAGGAAGGGGGACGGAGATGAGAAAGAGATAACGGTTAATTCAATGCACAAATCTCTTATCCAGCTCGCATCACAGACTCGATAGAAGCATCCCCTTTCAATAATAGTCCATGGAAATATCCATGAAAAATCTTCCCCCGACATTGTTCATATCGATGGTTCGAGGACAAACAAGACCACAAACAAGAAAATAAATATGCCTCCACAGCTTAAACATGATATCAAGCCGAACGAACTCGTGGAGAAAAACATCGATCTATTGCTTACATAAAAATACGGCCGCCTGTAAAGCACATCGTGGGTTTTTGATGAAGGAGTGAGAAAGAAATAAAGAAAAGGAAGGAAAGCTGGATGGATGAAGGGATTAGAAGGGGAATGGGAGGTGAGGACGAGAGCGCAAACGACAAAAAGACAAAACGAGCAAGAAGCCAAGTTCCCAGGCACTCACAGCATCACCCTAAGCTTCCTCCCCCCTCCCCCTAAACCCTCCCTCATCAACCCCCTCCACCCCCGACCTCCTCGTACGTTGCCACCGTTCACGCCAACCACGCCGGGTCAAAGAAGGAAAAGCGCTCGTCGGCGAACGAACGACGTTCGCGCACACACGACCGAGGCGCGCAAGCGGGAGATGTGGGATCGAAGCGATGGGGTTGGTTTTCCAAGAGAGGGGAGGGGGGTAATTGAGTTCCTGATCAAGGATGAGCGGTGGTGGATCGGCGTAATGGCTAGAAACCCAACCGGCACCGCAAGGGCGCCAGTGCCGTAGAATCGCAGCGTAGTTACTCGGATTCAATCCGAATAGCAAGCTCCAGCTCCATCCACATAGCGCATACCGTACCTCCAATACCGCGCTTCTGATCCCTCTCCCACCCTACCGCCATCACAAGGTCCCCCTCAGCAAAATGGAGAACATCCAACTCCCTGCGTTGTGGAAGCTTGTTCGAAGAGAACCGGACGGCTGTGCTTGGGCGGAACGGATACGGTGGAATGGGGAAAGGGGGGAGGGCTGGTGGTGGGTGGTGGGGGCGGGGGTTTGGATGGAGATGGGAGTGGTCAGGATTGTGGTGGGGAGGAGAAAAGGAGAAAATTAGCGGAATATGGGGATGCTGTGAGAGCCTTGCAGGCGAGACGAGGAGATGGGAAGAAATCTACAAAGTTCTTCTCCGTCGTGTCGCGTGAGGGACCAAGTCCAAGCGAACGTCCCTGAGCCCGATGGCCATTCGAAGTCGCAGTAGCAGCCCCAATGTGCGTGGACAAACGTCAAAGTACGGCATCGGTCCGTATAAGGCAGTGGCCAGCGACAGTTGGATCCGGGACTTGTTGGACGTTGCTTGGCTGTAGGAGTGAAGAAATTTCCGATTAGATGTTCTCGCGAAAGAAGTAAGCGTCTATCTATGATATCGTAATCGCTGGGGAAAGCCCGAATGTTCCTCCGTGTTGCCCGAGTGTGCTCCGTTACCTGCTCATTGCGTTCCAACCCAGGACGAAACGCCAGCCTTACCGATATATCACTTTGATCCCCACCCAGAAAAGATGTAGACGCGCCGTTCGAAAACGGTAAGCTGCATGCGCCATGCATGAGATTACTGCCGTGCATGATGTCGGGGGACTGCAGGTGTTGTCGATCCGCCGCAGAACACCGAAAATGGCGACTGGCATCATGACCATGTCACTGGCTCGCCGACCAGAGAAAACCCGGGTTTCAAAGCCATGCTGCAAGGAACCCGTTCCGAACCCTTGTCGAGATATTAGCTTTCTTCCACACCTTTCCAACGGCGCACCTCGTGGCATACCAAGAACCGCACCCACCATTTCCTCCATCACGACGTCCCTCGCCGCCACATATCCTTCATTATGCCTTGGATGTGCAACCTTGGCAGACTTTGAGCTTGCAGTACGCACATTCGTAAATGTACCAGTGGGGACCCACGTGGCACAGGCTGCAGGTCCAGATCATGAGGTTGGTGTCTGACTTGATGATTGAGAAGGAGTGGACGCAACGGGCCATGGTAGGGATGAGGTGGACGAGGTCAGCGAGGAGGAGACTGGGGGTTCATTGGTCAGTAGCTGGTCTGGTACGTTGATGGTGGAAAGTGGGACCGTACCTGAGGTTGATTGGGCCTGAGTGCTGAGGTACTCGATTCGCAGGGTGCGGGTGAACGGCGTCAAGGTTTGGATGGAAGACGGTGAATGCTTCGAGTGAAGGTGATGGTGCCTAGGTCTGTGGGTGTAGGTGAGAGCGATGGTGGAGGCTTCGGTGTGGATGATTGCTTGTGTTTCTTTGGTCCCACGTTGACTGTCCGAGCAAGGGCGAGTAAGGGCGAGGAAGAGGCCGACTGTTATGTGGACCGGACATCAGCAGCACGTCGAGCCAGCCACCGTGCAGCTGGACTAGATTGAGCATTGGGCTCGTTAGTGGACGGGGGATTCGCAGGTGGCATGTTAGCAATGTGAATGGCACCGGGGAAGCATGGGGGTCCTTTCCCGGGAAAGCAATCTAGGGGAAGAGATTCCCTCATGTCTTCCCGTCGGTATCACGGTGGGACGTTTGCTTGATAGGTAGTTAATATGGGGGAGTCGACCAGGCTTTTGTGGGCAAGATGGATGTGGTTGGATGGATGGGACGAGCGTCTGGGTGTGGGCACGGACAGCCACCACGGTACGGGCATCCCTATTAGCAAGTACGAGTAAGGTACCCAGGTAGACCGGCCTACCTAGTGGGTACGGGATGTATGGACAGAAGTGCTGTGTTCAAGTTCATCAACGAAAGCATCATCAACCAGGTAGGGCCAGTACGACTGATCCCACGGATGAGAAGAAGAAGAAGAAGAAGAAGAAGGATGAGGAATGAGGAACCTTGCTAAGATGAGCTAGAATATGGTAAAGTCTAAGGTATGATGATGCATCCTGCAGGCGAGCTTATTGCTTATTTCGGATTTCTTATTCCTCCGTTCTTAATTCTTAATTCTTAATTCTTATTTGCACAGCCGGGAATTAAGGCACGCCAATCGGACCGTAGAACCATCAACATGCCCCACATTTTGTTGTTTGAGGTTTGGATTAAATGGTGATGTATTCCGTAGTGCAGTACTGCCTGCCTCTCTCTACCGTATATTCTATGGGTAGGTAGACCGAACAATGGAAAAGAAAAAAGGGTTCTGGATTCGGCTTTGGAAGATCATACTTCGCATGGACTGGAGAGGATGTTTGTGGATTCCACTTTGAGGCATTTCAAGACATCAGGAAGACGGTTGCCTCGAAAGTAAAAACGAAGCAAATGGAAAACAATCTAGTCGAAACTCATTATTCAGGCTGACTCGGTTTCATTTAGAATATCTTAACACTCAACATGGCACATGGTGGTCATCAATCGATGTTTCTATCTTTGGGAACAAGAGGATCACAAATGTCGGTCAGTAAAAGCACCGTCTGTACTTTGAGCTTCAGTTCCATGTTGCTACCAATGATTGAATACATACCGTAAGCACATAAGGTAATCTTCCTGGAAGATGCCGTGACGTGCACGCAGGGATGATGCTGGTGAAAGCGGTCGATTGGGATTTCCGAAAGTGAAGGGGATTCGGCATTCATCTCGTTAGCTGCATGCAAGCCACCGATCGTGCCAAACGTGGCATCAGGGATGCTCCCGGTAGATGTTCAAGCCTGGGTCTGCTATGTTGTTGTACTCTATACCTACCTTACTTAGCACTCTTAGGTAACCTGTACACCGCGAGAAAGAACGAAAGGTCTTGTTCTCTTTGCAGCGAGCAGACGGCTTCTTTCCCGTCAGCTTTGGTTGTGTTTCCCTCCTTTTATATTTTATTTTATTTTATTTTATTTTATTACCACTGGGTACCTTAGGTACATTGAAGATACATCAATACACTTCTGGAACACGAGGTTGGAACGATCGAACCCAAACATCAGATGGATCCAGATGATGGATCCAGATGAAGCGAGATGATGGGTCATCATGGGTCATCATGGGTCACACCGAAGGGGATCACCGTCACTAGTGCCAGCCACTTTCGGTGCAAAGTTGAAGGGAAAGGGACACGGACCTCAAAGCGTAACAGTACTACTGTACGGAATACCGGTACTCACCTAGGTAGTGCTACGGTAGTGCTAATCCCGGGGATTCGGTAGCGAGACGCGACAGGGCGTCGGCAGTGGGTGGGCCCAATATGTAATCCCATCACGAATGAAACAAACTGTTGGAAAACCCACGAGTCAAGCTCGAGCCTCGAGGTTTGGATCATCAACCTTGTGCACTTGCAGTTTGGAGCATTCGATTAGCGCTTTCACACCCCGACAAACCTGGCCCAACGCTTCTTCAGCTAACAGTAAAGTAACCCACCACATGGGGCAGTCAGGGCGATTCCGACAACACCGACGACACCGACGAGTCATGGCGCTATCAGCGGTGTGATGAAACAGGTCTGTTGTGCCCAAAGGAACGATTCCAAAGCCCAGACATCAGGGTGCTTCAACGAATGGAATGGCACAAGGGGATTAGGCCTCCCCCCCCCCCTCCTTCAGGTCCTGAATCTTCACTCTTCACGCCCTCACACCGCCTTTACTCCGATGCAACGAAACCGTCCTCCCCGGGCGCGGCATGCTTTCCGGCATCCTTCCCAAGCCCCCATCCACATGCAACTTCATGAATCCGTCATCACCTCGACAACCAGCTCGCCATCTCCCCCAACCCCTTCGTGCCTAGGTGTAGATGCTCTCGGTATACGCATTCACCTGGAGTCCCCTCTCCGCCATGGGCGCATCCCGCAGGAACTCAAGCGGCATCCAGACCAGATGCCCCTTGATCTGGTCTAATTTCTGGCGCACTTCAGCCACCGGCATGTAAGGATCGTGGAGATGTCCCTGCTTGAACTTGTCATGCCGTGGCAGGAAGCTGGCGTAGTCCTCAAACGTTTTGACTGCACGAACATCAGCCTTTCAACGTTCAACAAGGGCTCCTGATGTCAGCATGCTTATGAACTCACTATGGTCGTCCGGATCCGCGCGGAAGAGGTGCCGGAACAGCTGCGTGTTCCTGGTCGCGTTGCCAGTCCACATCTCCCAGACTTTGTCGCTCAGCGGGTCAGCAACGAATTCGTACTCAGGTCCTTCCATGACGTTGTTCGGACAGACGTCCGGCGGCTGTGCATTCGGATCATCTTTCGCGTCGAGTTTCTGCGCCGGCAGAAGACCGAGATGTTCTCGCCAAAGGTATCGCCGCAGGGTCGCCGCATGGTGTCCGGCCTTGTAAGGCTGGCCGTCCATCATACTCTCCAGGGTGTTGTAGTCTTCCATCACGATCGAAAGCTCGCTGTCATGAATGCCCATTTGTGACTACTAATATTAGCGTGGACTGGTTCGGGTGGACAAGAACATACCCGATCATTGATGTTGGAGCTTCCGCATATGGCAATCCGATCATCAACGATGCATAATTTCCCATGAATGTATAATTCCTCCTGCACAAAGTTCTCCTTCTCCTCCTCAGGTTCGCCTTCCCAAAGCTGCTCGGAAACCTTGCCTCCGTTAAGCATGGCTGTCCTCGCTATACTGTCCTCCCGGGTAGTTTCTTTATCCCCCAGACCAACATGCTCACGTTCCGCTTCGTATCTCCTCTTCTGATCAATTCTTCTCTCTTTCTCTTCATCCCCAGCATCATCGCTTTTTTTAGCTGCCTTGTCGGAGCTGTTTGGCATACCCGCCCCCATTATATCTTCGGCATGGGCACGTTGCACGTCTTGATACTTCACTCCGGACTGTTCTTCCTGTCGTTGCATAGCGGGTGTCTTGTTCAAGCGATCATAGGATCGGAGGTTGAAAACAAAAAGGTGGTTCTTCGGATCTACACCCTCTTTCTTAACCTGTTCGGCTATGGAGTGTTCTCCTCGAAGGATGGACTTGTACTGATAGTCCATGATAGCACGGGTTCCTGCGGCAGCATCATCTCGTAAATCACCGGCGAACCCAGGAATGGCGGGGATAATAATGATCACTCTAAATTTCCTTTCCTCCTTCCCAGCCCTCACTATCGCATCTACGATAGCTCTGCCAATGACATTGTGGACTGGTGCTTGGTGTTCGCCAGTAGCCGTGATGAAGAACTGATTTTCGATGTAGATAAAATGCTCGGCATTTCTAATCACCTCGCAGTATGCGTTTTGGATGCTATGTTCAGTCAATATGCCGCTACTCCAGTCGGCACTGCTACGGACGATCTGGGCATGTACAGTCCCGGGCTGCTCGTGTGCCCAAGGCTTGGTCTCCAGAGAGGACAATGGATGATGAACATAATCGCCCATTGGAAACTTAGGTCTCTGGACCCCTACTAGATCCTCCATATCGCCTTCTCGGCCTTGCAATGTCAGCCAGTCGTAATGTTCGTCTCGCTTGTACTTGTCCCGCTTGACAAAGTTCCAGCGCAACACAAAGTGCTCGGCAATATCGTACACGCAGTCCCCAATTACACCCATAGCTACATCGTGCCAAGGCATTCTTCCGTATTCAGCCTTGCTAAGCTCGTTACTTTTCCAGTCTTCTACACTTTGAAAGTCCATGATGCGGTTGTTGTTAAAGTCCTGACCTGGGAAGACCTCGTTGCTCACTCCCGCGGGATGCACGTCCGCAAGTGGATGCTGATGATTGTCCCAACGGCCGAAGCAGAGATCTAAGCCCCCAATGAATGCAAGAGCGTAATCGATGACAATGAATTTCTCATGATGCGCCCAGTAGAAAGTCATATCCGAGGCATTCTCAAAGACATTGTGATCGGGATGTCTCATCACGTTGATGTTTCCATGTCCAGGAGTCCCCGCGGGGCATAATGCATCCAGTGCGTGCTTGGTATGGAGGCTGTTGCAGGTAATAGTCGCTGCAATCTCTTTGTATACAATAACATAAATCTTCACGCCGGCCTCGGCTCTTCGCTTCAGTACTTGATCGAGTCTCCACTCCTGGTTGTAGTACGGCGGCCTTCGCAAGAAAAGCTCAGGGCTCAACCACCAATCTGCAATGTATATGGTCTCCTTTGCTCTCTGCAATGCGACTGATACCGCCCAGAAATAGTCTCGCCCGTCTACATACCATTTGATCTTATTGCCTTCTCTTGGTGGGGCGAAGGACTCGAATCGATGGCTCTCGGCAATACGAGTGCGTTTCTCATCACACAGCTTTTCGTGTTCTTCGTCGTGGCGATGGTTTGGATTTACGATATTGTGGAACTTGCCCAGCTTGCTTTTAAAATGGGCGGCTTTGACTTTCATGCTGTATAGAGGCGTTTCTGATAGATGGACACGGGTTAGTCAGGTGGGGGTAACGTGGGCTTGGAGACAATGTGTTACCCTTCAGATCTTGCCGAGTCTCAGGAAACGGATGCTTCAGTCGCTCTGTGAGGGATCGCTGGTCTTTGGCTTCTGGGGCGCCCATTGCTGCGAAATCCAGTTTGTGGCAGCGGTATGGGCTGTCAGGTATGGTGGGGCAGCGGGTTTGTTCCTGCAATGATTTGCGGTGGAGAAGAGCGAAACCAGATCACCCGGATGGACGATTGTAAGGGATGTAAGGAATAAAGATATTGGAGTAATTGGCGGACGGTCTTCCTTGGTCTCGCATGATACGAGGACTTGGGGTTGTGTGTTGGCTCATGTGATTGAGCGCCTGGCCCCTCCTAGCCTAAGTCCTTGGCGCGCAAGTCGTGTTTACTGTGGTAGTTGCGTCGCCAAGGTCAGTACAGAGTAAGGAAGGTGCCTTAGTACCTTCCCCTCGTGCGTTCATTCATAATTTTATGAAAGGGTCCGGACCCTGATTGACAGGAGACGCCGGAGCGGAAAGTGATGATACAGAATACAATGAGACTGCGAACTGTGCGAGTAAAGGTTGGAGGATACTACGAGGTAGCAGCCAAAGGGCAAAGGGAAGCAACGCTCTACAGAGTGACTCTTAGCCAATATCCCTTTAAAGCCCCCCGTCGCAAAGGCTGGGTCGGGTATAGTCTCGCAAATGTCCACCGTTTCCGACAAATCGCTTCTATGAGTACAAACCTGCTCAACCGGCAGCAATATCTATCTTTAATCCCGCTGCCGAGAAAAACTCCCAGAGATCTTACATGCATCTCGCAAAACGATGACGCTAAAATCGCAAAGGACAAGCCGATACCTGCGTAGGTTGTAGAAGACTTAGAGGAGCTGCCGTAACTCTTTCACCTCCCACGACTCGATCGCCGACCAAAGTACGCCGAAGAGATACTTCGAGGGCTTGTGGGCGTCTGGACTGGCGTCTTGAGCGGCTCCATCCCCATCCTGCTCTCCCCTACCCGTCGTAACAGCGCCTGTAAAGCTAATCGAATCTCGTGGCCCATCTCTCTATTTAGTAGCTCAACTCCTAGAGGGTAAAACGTATCGATGTGTTTCTCGAAATCATCTCGAGGGAAGTTGTTATACCCTTCCATGACATCGACAACGACCGGCCTCCAGGCTTCAATGTTCCTTGGTTGTGTTTCGTCCAGCAACACAAAGCTTTTGATGATATCCGCGCACAAACTATCGTAATGCTTTATTAGCCTATGCATGGTATATATTTAGAACCTTGAAAGGAACTCACGGTATCAATGCTGCCTCAGTATCGGTGCGGCTCCTCCTGCGCTCCTCACCCTCGTCATGGTACATCCGGAACAGAATACTCACGTATGTAGCAGCGCTACCACTTTCTTGCTTGAGCAAATTAGGGGGTTGTTTCATAAAACCTTCACGCCATAGCCGCATGCGCAGGTCCTTATTATCATTAAATTTCTTGGCAAACGAGTAGCTGCCCTTTAAAAGTGCCATGAGGCGCAGAAGCTCGAAACTCGGTATTTGCGCATATACCGCGTCGTTCGAGAAAAGCTCATTAACTGTCTCGATCATTAGTAGCTGCAACACACATCGAGTAATGATCTTGTTGAAGAAGCGACGGCGAGCAGCAGTAACTTCCACAGGTTGCTGCAGGCCAGATTGCGGGCGATAGTCTTCAAGCTCGGTATGACTGGCCGAGGGTTGCATTGGAGGTGAAGATGGGTTGCGGCGTATTGCATCAGGTCCATCCATCCCGCTTTTCGGTTTACCCGTTGTTGCACTCGTATCCATCTTCAGGCTTTCCTTTCGTAGATTCGGCGCTATCTCTTCAGATGGAGTACCGCTTATAGGTAGATCGCTTATACTTGGGACATCGCTCGGGGTTACTTTGCGCGTGCCTTCATCCTCGGAAATGTATGACGATTCAGACGAGGAGGTAGCTGCGGAAAACAGCTGGTGCGCTGTCGTGCGGTCGAACAACTCGACGAAACTTCCTACAATCTTGCTCCAATGCTCTGGTTGGAACTTCGTCACGTTCTGCAGTATCAGCTGCTGCAAGCAATTGCTCCCAATCCGCGCGATTGTGTCATTCTCTTGGCATATACACAGGGCTAATAGATCCAAGAACCGGTCAAGCATATATTCGAGTGACTCAAAGTAATGCGTGAAAAGGGTGATCATATTCCTCAACGCTTGAATCATGGTTGTAGAAAGCCACACAGATAGGTCTTCATGGTTAAGTACCTTCGACATCTCAGACTTCGATTTGAGCACCATGAAGATTGGGTAGAGCAATTGCCGCCATAGGATGTCCCAGAAACCTGATGGAAAATCGCCACCGTACCGAACTAGTGTCTCAAAGAGGTAATTGAGAGCCCTGTCATCCGTTAGACTGGTTTCCATTGCGAATGGAGCATGTACTTACTGTGATCGAACTTCGAGATCGTCGCCCGTCATTAAGACATCGTGAAATGCAAACAGTACAGGAAACCAGAACTGCTCCTCTTGCGTCTGTCGAGTGACTTGTTGAGGTACTACAACGATTTCTTGGCCTCCGCCGTTTGGTAGCGTTCTCAACCGATGTGAAAGAGGGCACTCGGGCGTTTTCAGCATGCGAGGAACGGTGGACTTTAGCGTTTCTATAGCAGCCAAGGACTTCTTTTGGAATTTCAGGTTTTTCGAGAATTCTGTCAAGCAAACCACAAGATCCGCGAAAGCTCCCTGAGATATTATTACTCCAAAGCGCGTGTTGTATACCTGAGTAACATGGTCAAAGGCGAGGTTCACGATAGCCTCTGCGTATGGGATTAGTCGGCATTGGTAACATTTTCGTACTGCGTTTTACATACCATATGGTTCTCGAGCAGCCACAGTGAATACTCCAAACATAGTTTTCCATCCGGAGCGGATATTCTCGCCTCGTGCTTGGATCATCTGAATCAAGCAGCGAAGAACCATGTCTTTGACAGTCACAGAAGAACTATTGGCCATCACGTGCTCAAAGGGCTTCAGGAAATCTTTTTGGAACTTGAAGCCAGGTAGTTCTTCAAGCTCCATGAAGCGCATGGACAATTGTCGCAAAGAATCTAGTGCAAAGAACACAACGTTGGTGTTAGGATGACACCCAACCTCATTGAAATGTTCTCCTAGGATTTGCCAGATGCTGGTCCATTCGAATTTGACACGAGTCATATTATAGTAGCTGATTTCAACAAGCTTTTGCAGACTATACGTCCGAGGTGAATCGCTCTGCCCAGATGATTGTATTTCTTGCCAGCTGACCTCACTCAGCGCACGAACGAAGTGCACAATGGCCTCTCCGGACAAGTCCGCTGTGCTTGTAAAGATACGATCCACAGCTTTGATCATGTCTGTTGACCGACTCTCCTGAGCTACATCAAGCTGGTAAATTGGATTTGATGCGATTGGTGCTTGTCGAGAGCGAACGGATGGCGCTAGTGGTCGTCGGGATGTATTCAAGGGTGCTTTCAGGGGCTGTACAATGCGAGCTTTTGATACATCCGGGACTACGCCTTCATCGACACCACCTGAGATCAATTGAAAGCGGTCAAGTTGGCTCACACAAGTCAGCACATCACGCCAAGAGCTCTTTAGAAGGTTGCCCTCCGACTGAGCAACCTCAACAAGAGCCTTCAAAGCTTCTACGTTCTTTGCCATCATCTCCCGTAGATTTCCTAAGTTCGTGAATTTTGCGAGAGCTGTCACAAAAGCCACCCTGGGGGTCTCGAGGTCGAAAAGACATGCAATTCTGATAGCTAGCTTCATCCCTTCCATACAGAGCTTGATTGTGTCTATGTTCTGGGTGTCTTGCATTTGACCCGAGAGCCCTGACAGGAAAGACATCCAGGTCACGTCGAACATGGGACCAACGTGCTTATAGGACGTAGCAGGTATATACTTTGGTAGCATCTGCTTCGAGGTCGTTCTTCGCTGGGATCGGATCATGTTTCGAAGACGTTGCTCCGCCTTACTGGACATTTGCTCCGATACTTGCGCGTATGCCTCTCTCTGCAGATCACGAGTGGCAGTTAAGAATACCTGGCCAGCACGAGAAGCTATGCCACCCGCAGCTGCCTGAGGCAATGCTCCCACGGCAGCAGCGTCCTCTCGCTCCGTGTACAGAACAATCTCATTGTGTGCTATCTCGTCATAAATACCGGCGAGATAGTCCTCTGGTAGGTTTGCATTATCATTTATCCCCCTGTTGTTCTTAATAAAGTCCTCCACGGTCATGCGTTTTCCTTTCATTTTAACACTGTGTAGATCGGTGTTGAGCAAGATGACGGAATATGCGAGAACATAAGCTGTATCAGCATTTGCAAAAGCATTTGGGTTACCGGTGATGTATCGTTCAGCGAATTTCAACATGAAGCGATCGATCTTCTGCGCTTCGCCCGGCAAGCGAAAGCTCTGTAGAAACTGCCTCAAAGCATCAACGAACCTTCGCTTGTCGAAGTCCATAAGATCCACAAATGCATGCATAATTGCAACATTATAAGGGTCGCCTTCACCAAGGTACTCGCCTATCATTGCTTTGTCTAACTTATCGTTTTGCGTGATGAAGGCAGCAATGTCTTCTGCGGAGTCGCTCCTGAGAAACCCATCGGCCAGCAAAGCCTTAATACCACGCTTAGGCTTAAAATTGAACTGCCGGATCCCATTTAATAGCGCTGTCTTCCGCTGTTTTGCTTTTTCCAGCTGGTTTGGATCATCCTCAAGTAACGGGGTCGAAGGAGCAAGCGGTGTATCTGCGGAAGATAATCTAGGGGATCCAGGGCCGCGTCCGTGGTCAAGAGATTCCCTGAACCCCTCCAACGATGTTCGATGATCATACATTTGGAGCTTGGTTGCAGTGGCCGCAAGATTATCTTGAGACCAGTTGATGAGCGATCGTAGGACACGGACTAAGCAATCGAGTGATTGTTGCTTCAGCAGGAAATCCACTGGCAAATCCCACTCATGGTTCCACGGGACGTTGAGACTGGTAGTCGTTAGAGAAGGAGGGAGTCTCCCGTGATCATGCCAATCGAGGTCCGCGTCCGTATCTTTCGTGAGTTGCTCCTGATATTGTTGTTGTTGAGCAGGAGAAGCAGAAACAGGAGTGCTGGCTATTCTTGAAAGGTGCTCGATTGTTCGCTGAAACATGTTGTCTAGTGCGGTCGACTCGCAGTCGTAGTTCAAATACATCTCGACCAACGCCTTTGGATCTGTTGCAAGTCGCTTCAAAAGTCTCATCACATAAAGCTTCTGGAAGCTTGGAGCATTTTTACGCTCAAGTATAGCGAGATATATTTCTATCCAGAATAGCTCAATCTCTCGCTATAGGAGATTTAGTTGCAAAGTATCGAAAAAGCATGGTTGAAGGGGATACACACCTTGAGCATGACCCTCATGTACTTTAGCATCAGCCAGAAAATCTCACAACAAGGCTCGAAAACTTGTTTCACCGAACTTGCCCCGTTCTTGCTGAGGCTTACTCGGAGGTAGTGATTAATAGCTTGCCCGAAGCCGGTTGGTTCGTTGCTTGTACTGCTCCGGATGGTGACTAGTGGCGAAGTGAAGATGATCATATTATTGTTCAGTACGGTACGGATAATGGCGAGAGACACAAGCTTAGTTCGCATACTAGAAGATTTGATATCTTGCTGCTGATCTTGTGACAGCTGCTTGGTGCTCAGCCTGCACATGGACCTAAACACCAAAAATGCATCCTTAACGTATATTTCATCTTCTTCATCCTCGTCGGATGTTTCACCCGAATGCTCGTCTAGCCCATTGGCCATCTGCTGTGCAGAAGTGGTTCGTAACCCCTTTTGGGATGGTTTCGCTTTTGTGACCATCGTAGGCGCGTTGTCACCAATCCGCGCATCATCGAAACCTTTTGCGTTCTCCAAGCTCTGCAATGTTAATTTTTCGCCAGGAACTTTTCGAACCGGCCGGTCCGCTGTTAGTGCCGTGTTGCCTTCGGAAGAATCATCTACCTCCACGCCACCGTCTGCTTCGCTCGATGCTAATATAGAGTCACTGCCATTAAGGTCTACCTGGCTACCATTCGCTGTCCCTTTCCCAGACGTGAGTCGTGATAGACCTACGCGTGCTTCCTTCATTGTCAGTCGTGTCCGGACGCGCTCAAAAACAGTATCCACCATTTGCGTCAGCGTGCCTTGGGCCACTTGTTGGTTCGCTGTTGATTTTGAAAGCAGAAAGATGTTGAAAATTTGGCGGACTGCCTTCAATAGTCCGGCACCATGCACAATGATCTTGTCATTCAGTACAGCCGCCAGTAACGATTTTACAATCTGCAATTGTACCTCTGCAGGTGTAGCTTCATCTTGAAAGCAGTCACATATAGTCTCGATGGCTCGTTCTATCAGTGGCGGTTGCTGTGGCTGGTTAGGGGCAGCCGCGTCTTGGCTAGTAGAAGGGATAGAAAAATAAGAGTAGCTGATTAGCTTGCCGATACAGTCAAGCGACGTAGTGGTCAGGGGTATACTAGAGGTTTCGGTTGCCAGTCGCAGTGCATCAAAGATGATCTCGGGATCTGGAGCGCTATCTTTCTGGTTAATGGTAGCAAGGGCTTTGACGACCGCTTCTCCTATCTCCTTTTTCTTGCGAGCTTCTTTTGAAGCTGCAATCTGTTCCAAAGCTTGGAGGACAAAGACAATAGAGCTCAACGGTGCAGATCTCTGTCCATTTACGGTCGCTGCCGTCGATTGAGTATCGGACCGTTGCCTGCGCTGCGAGGGCACCCCATCCACTGTAGGTCCATGTGGAGTCGTAATCGTAGGAGAAGATGACCCTGGCCCTACGACGTCCTTCTCGGGTGGAAGAGGAGGGTCTTGTGCATCAGACATGCCAGATGAGGGACTTGGCATCCTCTCCGGCGACGACCCGTTTTGCTGCTGATCCGAAGCTGTCTCCGATGCATGTTCCGACCCATTTGTATACGCCTTCTCAGCTTTCATGTCTCCTCCCGGAATGTCCCCCATTTTTATTTCGACCCATTTCTGATTCGACCCTGGGCGCTCTTTGTCACCTTGTAACGCTGTATTGGTCTTTTCTTCTTGTCCAGATAATGCTTCGGCACCTACTGAGGCCCCAATTATCTCCTTTGAGCCTTCGACCTCATCTACGTCAGCCATGGAGTGAAAGTGACCCCCAAAGCCCAGCAGGTGCTTCGTCTTTGTGACGGATCTTCTGCTTCACCATTGAGCTGCGTGACGATAGCTCGAAGTAACGAGAGGCGCCTCAGTCGTTACTTGTTGCGTCAAAGTGGAAAGTGTAATCTTCCTGGCTAAGCAGAAATAAGTGTGAGCTGCCACAAGCTAACTTGCTCGTACCTATCGCATATTTGATTGGCCGCCTGATTACGGTGACCGATTGGACTTGTCGGCGGGCGGAACTCGGAGCTTTACGTTTAGTTCTAGTGTCCCCCAAAGAAAGTCCTAACATTCAACCCTTCCACCTCTCACTCTGCACCAAGATTGCCTGCGCACATGGCTTCTTGACCTCTGAATTCCGTTGCCTCTGTATTCCCTCTTTGGTACTAATATCCCTTGTTCTCCTGAGAGTGACCGGCAATGTCTGCAGCTGCGGTATTTCACCGAACTTCAGCGCAAGTATGTTTGCGAGCTTCACCGAGCTTGATTGGGCTCCCTGCGAAATGCAGAAACTCAAGGTGAATACTCACACAGTCTATGGGGAATTTAAGCTTACCATAATACCACCTAGCAGACAAATACCAGCGCTTGCAGCACTTGCCAGGTACTATGCGTCGAAAAGTAAGACGGGCCTTGAGCACCATGGGTTTACTGTCACAGCTCACAATCCCTGTCATAGCGTTTCCTCCTCATACAGTCGTTACAATGCCTGCATTATCACCTACAATGACGGCAGGAAACATCGGGACATGGCAAAAGAAGGCTGGGGACACAATTGCGCCAGGAGACGTATTGGTTGAAATCGAGACAGACAAGGCGCAGATGGACTTTGAGTTCCAAGAAGATGGCGTCCTGGCCAAGATACTAAAGGACTCTGGTGAAAAAGATGTGGCAGTGGGGAATGTAGGTTTGGCTGGCCCGAGGACTTAAGAAGGCACTAACAGGTATCAGCCAATTGCCGTGATGGTTGAGGAAGGTACAGACATCGCACCTTTCGAGTCGTTTACGGTAGAGGATGGTGGCGGAGCCAAGGCCCCACCGAAGGAAGCGCCTAAAGAGGAAGCTTCGGAGTCTTCAGAACCTCCAGACTCAGGATCAAAGACTTCTCCGTCGACGCTCGATAAGGGTGATTCAAACTTAGTACAAACTCCAGAACCCCAAGAGTCCGAGTCCGCATATGGGAAACTACAGACTAGCTTAGATCGAGAGCCGTCAATGAGTCCAGCAGCCAAAGCCCTGGCTCTCGAGCTTGGTGTACCAATCAAGGCTGTTAAAGGAACGGGACCAGGCGGACGTATCACAAAGCAAGACATCGAGAAGTACAAGCCTGTGGCGAGTGCAGGATCTCCAACCGCTGCTTCGTCTACGGGGCCTTTATATGAAGACGTGCCGGCTAGCTCAATGCGAAAAACTATCGCAAATCGTCTCACACAGTCCATGAACCAAAATCCTCACTATTTTGTTGCGGCAACAATCTCAGTCTCAAAACTGCTGAAGCTCCGCCAAGCACTTAACGCATCAGCAGATGGCAAGTACAAGCTGTCGGTGAACGACTTTCTAATCAAGGCTTCCGCCGTTGCATGTAAGAAGATCCCCGCCGTGAACTCTAGTTGGCGTGAAGTCGATGGCCAGGTTGTCATCCGAAAGCACAACACTGTGGATGTCAGCGTTGCTGTGGCTACATCCATCGGTCTTATGACACCCATCGTTAGGAATGTGGAAAACCTGGGGTTGGAGAGCATTTCAGCGCAGGTCAAGGATCTGGGCAAGCGTGCCAGAGATGGCAAACTGAAGCCCGAGGAGTATCAAGGGGGAACATTCACAATTAGCAATATGGGCATGAATGCAGCCATTGATCGATTTACAGCCGTTATAAACCCACCACAGGCGGGGATCCTTGCAGTCGGCACTACGAAGAAAGTCGCTGTCCCGTCAATGTCTGGAGACGAGACATCGGTAGAATGGGACGATCAGATTGTCGTTACTGGGAGTTTTGACCACAAGGTAGTTGACGGAGCTGTCGGGGGGGAATGGATACGGGAATTCAAGAAAGTGGTAGAAAATCCGTTGGAGATGTTGTTATGAGTCGGAAGCCTGGCCACTACGACACTTGTGTCGTGGAAATGGTGTGTACGTTCTATTAAAAATCTCGAAGGTCACATAGATGTAGGTCAATACGATTGTACGCTGCCACGGGGCGCATCTAGCCCCATGGTTTGAGGAAGCCATCGGCGTTGATGGGTACTACACCTTTCGCATATTGTGTGTGAAGCAGCAACCTTGGGGTTCGTGGAATCAAAGTCCTGCTTCCCATTGCATTTACTATTTCCGTATGTGCTGCCACTTGAGTGTCCGTGTAATCACTCATCTTCATCCGACCTGACCAAGGGACAGGATAGAAGCGTTTTTGGTATCAAGAAGATGCCTGCCGTATGGAGACCACTCCTGGTGCACCGTGTAGTGATAGTCGACAAGATAGATTACTGTGATATGGTAATTTTACTAGCTCGTGGGTAGTTTAAGGTTTTATTGACAATCGAAAATCATTGTCAGTTGTGAGGCTCTTGTCCGGAGTCCTTCTTTTGGTTGCACGTTTCCACTTCTGTTATACACGAACACAACATGCGTTCATAGCTACGCCGCGGTACTGTGGTGTTGATCTGGAACCTGAGAGGAGGGCCATGTCCCTAGCCTCTCGAATTGCCAATATATTCACTCCAGGTCAAGCGACGCAGTTTGCGCCGTCTGGCAGCCATGAGTCCACGGTCCCTTTCACAATCACCGGACACGGAGATAGCAAGAATACCTCACTCCATAGCGGAAAGAGGAAAGAATATGCCGAACCCTTGGAAGAGGAGGAGGAAGCTCGGCCGCCATACCTACATGTGCGTTACAGCAGCGCCGCATTATCAAACTACACTCGGGCTGACGATGCTTACAGTCCATGATATCTGGTGCCATTGGTGGTACTACTGGCGACCTCCTCATGCACTCTATCGATACAGTGAAAACTCGCCAGCAGGGTGATCCGCATATCCCTCCCAAATATACTTCCTTGTCGTCGACCTATTCAAAGATCTTTCGGCAAGAAGGCCTTCGAAGAGGCCTGTACAGCGGCGTCACTCCAGCGTTCTTAGGATCGTTTCCGGGTACACTTATTTTCTTTGGTACATATGAATATAGCAAACGGCATTTGATTGATGCTGGCGTTCATCATTCTCTTGCCTATCTTGCCGGAGGTCAGTCCAACTAATAAGCTCCGATAATCGTGCTGTTACTAAATGTCCAAGGCTTCCTTGCTGATTTCGCCGCTTCATTCGTCTACGTGCCCTCCGAAGTGTTAAAGACTCGGCTTCAACTTCAAGGGCGTTATAACAATCCTTTCTTCAAATCCAGTTACAACTATCGATCTACATTAGATGCTGCTCGTACAATCATTCGTCAAGAGGGAGTATCAGCGCTTTTCTACGGTTACAGGGCCACCATCTGGAGAGACCTGCCGTTCTCGGCTCTTCAATTTGCCTTTTACGAGCAAGAACGGAACTGGGCAAAGCAATGGGTTGGAAGCAGAGACATCGGACTAGGCTTAGAAGTTTTGACTGCTGCATCAGCAGGTGGTATGGCTGGAGTAATCACATGTCCGCTTGATGTGGTGAAGACGAGGATTCAAACGCAGCTCAACCCGCCAGAAGAAGTTCCTGTTGTGTCACCACCAAAATCGTTCAACATCCAGCAGCAGCCTACTGAAACCACGACTGCGCCCACATCCAATTATGCCGTAAGCAGCAACCAGTCAGCCCAGCAGAAACGTCTCATTTCAACCTCTTCGCCAAGCACAACGGTACCCAAGTTGGGATCGGTGACGCTGGATACCTCTTCAGTAATTACAGGCCTGAAGCTAATCTACAAAACGGAGGGGATTGCGGGCTTGTTTCGTGGGGTTGGTCCAAGATTTGTATGGACTAGTGTGCAAAGTGGAACAATGCTTGTCCTTTATCAGGCACTTTTGCGACAGATGGCGGCTAATACGACGGCGAAAGTTGACGGTGGCCACTTCGCCTAAGATGATAAGTGGACCGCAGCAGTAAACAAGAGAAATATTGACTCGATATGAGCGACCATGCAAAGGCCATGAGCCTTGTATTATACATCGAATGCATTTACAGGTGGTGTACGGAAGCGCATTGCATTTTCATGGCGCAAGATAGATCGCATAGGTATCCGGTTCAACTCTTGTCATTTGGATCAGAGTCAAAGTACAAAATAGCTAGAGCTTTGCCTTTGATTGAGACAGTCAAGTAGAGAAGATGAAAGCAAACCCTCTGCTCAACTTTGTTAGGGTTTCACGGGGCTTCTGAACAACAAGCACTATTGATTGGCCGAGCCAACAGGCGCTACCATCCTCGAGCATTCAGTTCCGACGCGCATAAACCCCGAAGTAAACATCCCACTCCAACGTAAACATTACATTGTCCTTCGTCTCAGCCATAAACCACAGGAAACATTGCAAGTCCAAGTCACCTTGTCACGATCGCATCAGCTCCGCGATCCAGATCATCATCTCTAAGATCATGTCAGGCGCGTCGACCTGGCTGCACCAGCAGCGAAAGAGCGAGCTCGCCAACCTCGCTGAACACGTTGGTTTGAAAGGGTAACAACCCCACAGCTCCAATCAACAAGATACCATTGCTTATACTATTGCCATTGCAGCTATGACAACCTCCTCAAAGCGGATTTGGAAAATGCCCTCGATGAGCACTTGCGTACGAACAAAACTACGTTATCCAAAGACCCAACTCTTGAACCCTACTTCAAGCGCATTGCGACATCGCCCGTCAAACGCGAGAGCGGTGGCGCTTTCACCTCTGGCGACGAGTTTAAGAAGCCTAGAGCGCGAAGGCCCACCAAAGCGCGTGAAGAACTGGAGCAGCAGCAGTGAGTGCCTTCCAACCCCAGCGCGTCAAGCCTACCTTCTCCCCTCTACATCCAAGTTTCCCGCCCTTATCCTCCCGTCGTTGACAACAGATGAGCTAAATCTATCCTCCAGATCCGACTCTGAACCCCCCAGCGGCATATCAGCTATAACCCGCACCCCCCGCTCCGCCCTCACCCTGGCGCGCAACCTCCCCCTTCCCCCATCCCCAGCTCAACTGGCCGACAAAATAGAAACGCAAACCATATCCCTCACCACAACGCTAAGCGGCTACGTCTCCTCCTCGCCTCTCCCGTCCTTCCTGAACACGGTTCGCTACACGCTCTCCTCTGCCATCGCGATCGAGCTCCTCACCTTATTCATCGAAGCATGGGGTCTTCGCTCACAGGTCCTCCCAATGCGCTATTTAACCACCTTCCCTGCCATGCCCGCGCTTGGCACCGGCGAGCTCGCTGTCAAGATCCCCGACCTTTTCGCTTTACTCACCCTTGGCTTCTGGGGCCCTGTAGGGCTCTGGCTGGCGACAAGCGTCGGGACGCCCTTAATTGGCGCGTGGATGTTCAACCTGACACATGGGCAGCGGGACTATGATCCTGTGAGCTTCAACGTGGTGAAGGGGCTTGTGGCTTGGATTGTTTACGCCAAGGGTGGGGTGAGCGGGGCGAGTAAGGGGGTTGTCGAGAAGGGTGTGCCCGGGGGAGCGGTGGGGATGATGATTGGCGCGGGAGTGGGAGTGTTGGTTAGTATTTATGAGGCTTTATTGAGGAAGTGAGTGCGGTGGTAATTGAAGAGGATATAACGGAAGTGGCTGTCGTGGGTATGTAGGCGTGGATCGTTTCCGTTGGGAGTCTTGGAGGTTTGTTCCTGATGGTTATGAGCCGAGATCCTGCATGGTCTTTATCATGTGTCATGTTTTCTTTCGTCGATACTATTGGTTTTGTCTATTGGAGACTCTTGTATTGAGTCTTGGGTACTAGGGTCCGATTGCCCGGGGCTGTCTGTATCTATCCCCTCGCTGTGTTAATTCGGCATCTTTGAAATGAGAGCAGTGCGAATATACACTTTCAAGACAAAGGTAGCGTCGTAGGTGAGGATGGTCATGCGTCTGGTTCAAAGAATCAAGGAAATATTACACATATGTTGAGCTCAATTCTTCCACTACTCCTTGACAGCGCTGGAGGCCATTGGGTCGCGAGGAAAATACTTGCCATACATAAGCTCAAGGCTAAACAATGATGTTCGCTACGAAGAAGGCCTCAACCATGAATTGCGAGAGACATTCATCAGTTCAACGGCAGAGTGCGAGAATTTGTAGATTGTGCAATTGTACCACTTGTTGGCCATCACAGAAGATCTCGACGCCTGGTCAGCTTAATTCAGATTCCCAAAGTCTTCTGGATACAAAACTCCTCACAGATTGGATGATGCTGAAGATCGTTTGCTCATGCTTATTTCTCCGGCGTTTGTCATCGGCAAAAAGTACAGCTTTTTTCATCAGCGGGTCAATCCCGCAAGACTCGGTGCTGGTACGAAGTCCTGCTTTACGAATTGGCCAGGCATGCAATAGAAATCAGTTCCGTGTGTATCTTCCGCTGGTCGGAGGTCCAAACAGCAGTGTATCATTTGTGCGAGGTCTGCTCCAGTTTCAGAGTCACAGATCGAGGGACCACCGCGTTCCATTTTCAATGTGACCAGCCACAGCAAACCCTTCACTTTTATGAATCCTTCACTGACAGCTCCGTATAGATTGTAAGCGGACACGAGTATTGTTCCACATTCGAGGACTTCTATCAAGATACTCTCTACGTCGTTCTTTTCAAAGAAACCATAAAAGGTCACCATACCGTTAAGAGACGCCCATGGCCAAGACGGAGCTCGGTTGTTGGCAGGCCTCGACGAGGAGTCCCCATTCGATTGTGACCGGTAGTACGCCAAAGCAGCATTTGAGGTAAAGGTGAGTACCACGGTCCAGCGTAGTACTCCTCTTGCGAAACGTAACTTATCTCCTTGGCCAAATCGGATATGGCTATCAATCTATCTTCCGACTTCGTCAAAAGGTTTTGGAGTAGAATATTCCTTCACCAATTCTTGCCAGCGCAGCAGACATTAACGATTTGCGACCCAATATTCTGCGACGAGGTCCTTCTGGTCTTTGAGCAAGTTGCCTAGTTCCAGATCAAGTGTTGTTGGGCTCATCTGGACACTTGGTGGAAAGCCCAGTGAGAACATCTCGAGAGCCATAAGCTCATTACAGCGCCACATCAACTGCTTGCTTGTGAAATCAACCACACGACAGGACAGCATACGCTCTTTGGAATACCACCCGCGACTTGCCATCGGCTGCTTCTCAAGCATCAGCTCCCAAATTGAGGTGGTGTAACCAGCAAGGCGTGCTCTGGCCCTTTGGCCCCTTTGGATTTAAGATTAAACTTGCAGGGCATGATTGCAGAAGGGTCTCGCGGGGAAAACAATCCTCCGAAGCTATTTATCGAGCCAGTTGCTGCAATATTCAATATCGTACACTTTGTTCATCTGAGATGCTTCAACGTCCCCGTCCTTCCAGTCGTCTTGCACAATATAGAAAGAATCAATCCAAAAATATCGACAGTGTAGGGTTTGTGCAACTGTGATTGCATCCCGGAAGGTTTTGGAAAGCTCTTCGAGAGCTATGCCGGACTGCAGTCTTGATTTTGTCTGAGCAGTATGTCTTAAGGGCTTCACGAAACCCCAACAGTGGCTGAGCGTCATATATGGATCCTTGTCTTCTAGATTCGCCGAACCAACCTGTTGGACTCTATCCTACTCTGCAACGCGACTCGTATCAAGCAATCGTGTGGGACGATAAAATATGAACGAAGACTCCCGCTTGCACGCTTCGTGATTCCGTAAGCAATCAACATACCATGTGCTTAGCTGCTGAAGACTGCAAGCCAGTGTTGTCACTTAGCTTTTGGATATCAAGTAAGCGCTCAATCCCATGGCAAGGCTCAAGAATCAGTTGTACCCAATACATCATCTTGTAATCTTCCATTTCTCTAAGATACAAGACTTTATAAGGAAGGAGTGCGACCTCGCGCTTGATATCATCCTGCTGTGGAACTCCGAAGATATGGGACTTGTGGGTCTCTTTTTACTGCCATGCAGTTCTTGCAACGGAGTCATACCGTCGGTATTGACGATAATCGGCTCTCCAGATGTCGAGAAGCGAGATTGAGGAATATTATACGGCTCTCGCGGTGGAATTGTCTCGCTAGTAACGATGGTCGGTTCTCCGGATTTCACGAACCGGGAGTGAAGCTTATCAAGCGGCAGATGGAGGGTCGCGGTCAGCCGGTTGGTTGTGAAGGGCGTATTATCGATTAAATCAATAACCATCTTACATACGGTACAACCTTCCGGCACTGGTCTCAAAAAGCTTCCCATTGAGAAATTGTTCTGAAGACGGGTAAAGGTACAAGTTGGAGAGATAGGAGGAGAGCACTTTTTGGCATGTATGACACAGCATAGTTTCATATATAGAGGTCTGATTGAGAATATAGAAATATATGATGGGTTCAGGGTGGCTTGGATGTGCCAATTTCGAGCACGTTAGCTGAACATACTGCTAAACGTAGGGTACATCAGGTAGTGGCGTTAACCAATAAACATTGACTGATAGCCAGGCTCACTACCAGGGTATGTGGCAATATGAGCCAAGATTGGCTCAATCTATGTGCTCTTCTTAGTCTTTATGGTGTACATACTTTGTAGTTAAACTCGAGTTTGTGATCAAACTCTGTTCAAGGCAATCAATAAGGTGTAATTCTCATAGATAGGTTGAAGTAAATTATATGATATCTCGTAGTACCGATATGACATGACTGCCGTTGGGGTTATGGCATTTACTAAGAGTGGCTATTGTTAACTCACTGCAAACCTCACTGTCGTCGTGGTAACTCTTAAATAGATTAATTGAAGATAAAATGACACCAAAGCTCGATATCACTTACCGCGGGAAAGAGGGCAGATGGGACCCTTCAAGGCTGGTGTTCTGTAAAGGCTGTAACTCGAGTATCGAGACACAGTATGGGACTTATATTTGGAGGGACTTATATTTGGAGGAACGAAAACATTGAGGGTAGAGTTGAGCTTGGCTGGATCGGTACAACCTTATGTGGTGCTTTCAGCCCTGCACCAAGCATCGCGAAAAGCTGCCATTTCTAACTTCAGAGCCAATTCCTCTTCAATTCTGCAAGTCGCTTCCAACCCTCTCATAAAATATACGCACTTTTACTACCCTGTTCGTACTGTGTTCGCCAGTGCATCTTTGATACAGTCTTGCCTCTCATACGGAAGATAAAACCAGCGTCCAGCCATCGACCAACGCCACTTGAGGGCAAAAAGCTGATCACAGAGGCAAGATGTCGTTGACGAATTGCCGCTTCTATGAGGGGAAGTACCCAGAAATAGATAGTTTTGTGATGGTGAATGTATGTGTATCTTTTGCCCAAACACCTTAGGACTGAACTGACTATGTTACCAGGTCAAGCAAGTATGCGCAAAAACCCTCCAAGGCTCATTTGGAATCTTCTTATGCCTATACTAGATCGCAGAGATGGGCGCATACGTCAAATTACTAGAATACGACAACATCGATGGCATGATCTTACTTTCAGAACTCTCCAGACGCCGGATACGAAGTATACAAAAACTTATCCGTGTGGGAAGAAATGAGGTAGTGGTGGTGCTGAGAGTGGACAAGGAGAAGGGTGGGATTTCCTGGCAGACACTGTGAACCAATAGAGCTAATGCCAGCCAGGTTACATCGATCTGTCGAAACGAAGAGTGTCTCCCGAAGATATTGTCAAATGCGAGGAGCGATTCAACAAAGGCAAGATGGTGGCTTCAATTATGCGACATGTGGCCGAAAAGACGAAGACGCCCATGGAGACTTTATACTCCGAAATTGGCTGGCCGCTAAATAAGAAATACGGCCATGCTGTAGATGCATTCAAGCTCTCAATTACGTACGTATCTGATCCCCTGTTTCAACCCAACGCCACGCTAATAAACTCTAGAAACCCAGACGTCTGGAACGAAGTCACATTCCCTAGCGAAGTCGTCAAAAACGAACTCCAATCCTACATCTCCCGCCGCCTCACGCCTCAACCAACAAAAGTTCGGGCTGACGTAGAAGTAACCTGCTTCGGATACGAGGGAATTGACGCCGTGAAGAATGCCCTCCGCGCTGCAGAAGCCCAGAACACGCCCGAAACTCAAGTGAAAGTGAAGCTCGTTTCACCGCCTCTGTATGTATTGACATCGCAATGCTTGGAGAAGCATACAGGTATTACGACACTGGAGCAAGCCATAAAGGAGATTGAAGGAAACATTCGGGCGAATGGTGGGGGCTGCGTGACGAAGATGGCACCGAAGGCTGTGACAGAGAATGATGATGCGGAGTTGCAGGCCTTGATGGAGAAGAGGGAGAGGGAGAATATGGAGGTTAGTGGGGACGAGAGTATGAGTGAAAGTGATGAAGGCGTGGTGCCGGAAACGATGTGAGCGCCGCTTAGAACAAAGAGTGGCTTGTGCGTGGTATCTCGGTCAATGGTGCTCTTTCAGGTATGGAAGAGGCGTACGACATTATGTGTAAACGCATGCATATGACTGGGGGAAAAAATCTTACAGGATCACCTGGTAAAGGAGACAATGCCGACTCTAGTTCATCAAGGATTTGAGCTCCCAATGTAAATCCTTTAGATGCTGAGTACTCAACAAATGCCAGGCAGACTTTGCCCTAGGCCTTTGGCCCAATACTTTCCTATTTGCCTACCTTCCAAGGTTAGGCTTCCTCACCTTCCATATGCTACATCAACCTGCCTAAGCCCTGTTGGCCGAACATGCATTGATATTCAGATGTGACCTTGCTTTCTTCTACGCTTTCCGCCGCTTTTCTATATCACAAATTACAAGTTATTCCATTTAAGAAGTTTTATACTGCAGGCGCACCCAAGCTGATTTTACTGGGCTTTAAAGAGAGACCATCCTCAGTATCGCATAATTCCATTCCTTCACATACCTCCGTCATGAAGAGTGTGAGTGGCCCAGCAGCAGAATGTTCTTCTGAGTTTTTGCCAACATCAAAACCCAATGTTCGATGGGACATTGCCCGCTTCGAAGTCTAGGGTTAGGGCTTTGTCGGTCTTTCACGTCCTCAAGGTACCTTATCGCCGTTACTCGTACCCGGCGTTCGTGAACCCTGACGCCAAGTCAATACTCCGCTGGGCGACTTCAAACTTTAGTAAACATTGAACAGCATCAAAGAGGTCTAAACATGTCGCAGCAGACTCTGTCCAAACTCAAAGCTTATTACTGACCAAGTAAACCTCAGTGTTTGGGCCTCTCAAGCTCCCAGCCACTCCTTGATCTCCTACCAGAAAGATGGTCCAATGGAACAAGCTCTTCAACGTCAACAACGATGACCGTCGATTTCGCGATGAAGCTCGTCACCGTACGCTTTTCAATTCCCCATTAACTTCAAATTCCTCCCCAGCTAACGCTCAATCCCTCCAGTGCTCCCTTCTAACCGCTCGGACATACCACCCTCCTCCCTCCCCCCCGCCGACGTCACAAAGGTCGCACTGCGCCTCAAGTACCAAATCGAGCAGGTAATACCCTGTGAGTTAGAAGAATGGAAGGTCACTAAAGCCAATTCGCCCGTCATAACCCATAAAGTCGTCAAGACTGCCAAAGAAGCCTCCTTGGACAAAGACCAACAAGCCTGCGTAGTCTACTGCCTCCTTGTCTGCTACCGTTGGTTCAAACGGCAGGCCATGCTCGAGCTCTGGGACGCCGACCTGCACAACGTGCGCGCCACCGCGTGCGAGGTCCTTGCGAAGCAAATTATTGAGACGGAAGAAGACCAGACCTACGTACTGCAGTCCCTGTTACTAAAACGCTACTCTATCCTACTGAACGGGCAACCCACCTTGCCAGCCAACGCCATCGAACGTGCCGTTGACCTCCACGCCTTGCGTGTGATAGGTTCCTCAGGATACCAAAAGTGCATTACCTACCTCTGGCGCGGCTGGCTGGTCCAGTCCGCCGCAGACCCTTCCTCCTTCGTTCCCTGGGAACAAAAGGCTGAGACCTCGTATTGGGCGCACTTTGACCCCGACAGGATGCGCGCTCCGAAGTACCAGAACGCGGTTCAAATCTTCTTCAGTATATTATATTTAGCTTTTTACACGGGCGCGATCAACACGATCAACTCTACTGGGGACTTGGATGTCGTGGAAGGGGTACTGTACGTCATGACAGCTGGGTTCGTCTTTGACGAAATTGCCAAATTCTGGAAAGTAGGGAGGTTTTATATCGGTTTTTGGAATGTTTTCAATAGCACCCTCTATGCGCTGTTGACAGTGTCCTTTGTGACAAGATTGATAGCTTTGGGACACCCTGTCGACGATGATGATGGCCGGCGTAGAAAGTTTAATCAACTGAGTTATAATTTCCTCGCATTCAGTGCGCCGATGTTCTGGATGCGGTTGCTGTTGTATCTGGATACCTTTCGGTTCTTTGGGGCGATGCTGGTGGTGCTGAAGGTGATGATGAAGGAGTCGCTGATTTTCTTTGCACTCCTCATGATCGTGATGGTAGGGTTCTTGCAGGCATTCATCGGAATGGACCAGGCAGATGATGATGCGGCGAAAGCAACATCGTTCATCCTGCAAGCGATGGCGAACAGTGTGATGCAAAGTCCAGATTTTACTGGGTTCGAGAAGTTCGCCCCACCGTTTGGGATTATATTGTACTATATCTTCACCTTTGTGGTTATGGTTGGTACGTGTTATCCTCTCTTGCTGAACATTTTGGTTTGATGTGGTATATTCTAACGTGCTCATAGTGCTGCTAAACATCCTCATCGCCCTGTACAACAGCGCCTACTCGGACATCACAGATAATGCCATTGATGAGTACATGGCTCTATTCTCCCAGAAGACCATGCAATTCGTCCGAGCTCCTGACGAGAACGTGTTCATAGCTCGTAAGCACGTATACTCTATTGGTACACTTCCTTAGCTAATGGATCCTAGCATTCAACCTAATTGAAATCTTCTGTCTAATCCTCCCCTTTGAATGGTGGATGCCCATCGCCAAATATGAGCGCCTAAACAACACCGTGATGGGAATCGTGTATTCCCCTCTGCTCCTTATCACAGCGTACATCGAAACTAAACAAGCCGTTCGCGTGAAACACAACCGCCGACATGGAGAGGAGGACGAAGACACGGTCGAGGAGTGGGAACAGATGCAGGAAGGTTTAGATATGGAGGCCGAAGGGTGGACGAAGAGAGTGGAGAGAACGAGGCCGAATGTTGAGACTGACGCTGCGGTATTGGAGATTCGAGATCTAAAGGGCCAGATGTCGGAGCTGAGGGAGGTGATGAAGGGCGGGGTGAATGGTGGGTCGTAGGAGCTGTATATCTTCGTTGAGCGGAGGGACAGAGACTCGTCGTGATTATCAGCGAATACTCTCTGAGCCTCTTCAAGACATGCTAGCCTAATGGTTTCGCTCGTTGACCTGCAGCATCTTCCCTCCTCCAAAGAACCACCGGTGATATGACCCCTCCTATCTAGCTTTCAGCAACCTGGACGCCGTTTCCAAATCCTTAACCTTAATCCACGCACCTACTCACAACACAGCCATCCAATCTGCGTGTCTGTCGAGCAGAAGCCAAGGCTTGTGATGCTACGGAGGTCGAGCTTGCTGCGGTCGTTTAGAAAGGGTATGATTGCAAAGCCGGAGCAGACGCTGAAGTTGGGTCAGAGGGTAGCATAGTGGAATGGGGGAAAGAGCGGATAGAACGAGTGGCAGACAGGAGACCAAACCCATTCTAGGCTTGACTGATCATGTGGGCGGTAGTATTGTTTTCCTCGCGTCCACATAATGCACCGCAGTTGTCGCTTTCGAAGCCTTTGTGGGCGCTTTGTTGTGGATAAAAGCCCGCAGGTCTTCCGTGCAGATACTCTGTAAGTGTAAATTTCACGTCGGCAATCCTCTTCGGTTGGTTCTGCTGGAATCGTCGTTACCAAGGGAACTAGAATACCATAACCCTGACCTCGGGTGGAAGCTCGAGGAAAGCGAATGATAAGGTAGCGTCCTCTTGGTTTCGGGTTAGCAAGTGCTTGATCAGTGGACGTATGTGATGACTGGAATATACAATTGAGGATGCTCTGCCGGCCACTCCGAGTAACACGGTATCCTGCAGGTTCGGGCATAGTATGGGTAAGACGATTGTAGAAGCTTGACAATGCGGATAGATGGTCAGTAAGGTCCTACCGGTCTAGAACGAATTCGAAAACGATAATGAGACACAGTACACTGCGCTCTCTACAAGCTAATCGTAAAATTGATGGCCTTTTAGGACTGACTTAGTAGAGCTTCAAGAACTTGTGCACATGTAGTCTTGAAACAGATTGGCATAAGAGCAGTCCCGCGGCATTGATCTCACAAGGAAAAATATCAACGATGAACAATTCACAGTATCAAACCTATTAACAAAAACAGAGCGAAGCTTGCAGCACTGGTTCCGGATTATTTTACGGATCGCGGACCATAACCGGAATGAGGACGCTCGGAATTCACTTACGCTGGAGGTTCAAGACTGACCTCTTCATGTGCCTTGTCTGGATGCTGTCCTTGAGCTCCAACCCCGTGGACTCCTTAAGCGGTGGCTTTCATATATCAATATACCATCTCACATCACACCAATTGGTGTGAATAACGTCCTTTGACAGGAAAGTGCTGACGACAATCGTTATATTACAAAACCATCTATATTACCCGTTCTATTCTGCTTTCATCTTCGCTTCTATTTCAGCCGCATTCTCGCTTGCAATACGCTCCTCCTCTGCTTTCAGCTGGTCAGTCCTCCGTATCGCGATGTCCTTTGGTCGGAAATCGCTAAAAGCCTGCTTCAACACCTGCTCAACGATGTAGCATCCGAAATAGTCGATGATCATGGTTATTGTCATGGTCATCTTGAAGGCCGAGGAGAACGGGACAAGTTTCATCTGTGCGTTAAGTTCTGGAATAAACTCTGTCGAGCAGGAGAACGCCACACCAGCCACGAGCACAATGCCCCAGAACATGCCTCGGTTCTCTCGAATACCCTCCCGGAAAGGTCGGCCTTGGTAGTTGATAGCGAAGGTTGAGATCTGTTGGATGAGTTGTAGAAGGTACACTGCGCTATTGAGAAGAGACGGTTTGAAATCTCCTTCAAGATCAACTTTCTCGCTGCGCGGTTCAATTTGCTCAACATAATTCGATATGTATATAAGGGTGGCAATATGAATGGCAAATTGTCCAAGTACTGAGCCGATAATATAAGGATTAAAGATATTGGGTTGCGGTCGCTCTTTTGACAATCCTTCAACAGACTAGGAGAATCATCAGAGTAGGAGTCGAGAGTGGGAATAGGGCACGTACCTTCGCTCTAGAGATGGACAAGAAGCAAACACTCATGAGTATCCCGCTAATTGTCACCTGCCCATCTCCAAATTTAATACCCTCCAGGTACAACACACTAAGACTATAGGCACTAATCAGACAATTCAAGGCCAAGATCTTGTACATCTGTATTGTCGCCACCAAGGTACACCGCCCCTGTCGAAGAATATTCGGGATTGCGACAACGTTCGCAAGCTTGCTTGTAAAGGGAGCGGCGACCGAAGCGTCCCCTAGTTTGATTTTAGGGGGTTCACTTTCATCCAGCTCTTGTTCCAATAAGGACTGGGTAAACTTGTCCGCCATACCCGCAGCTTTTTGCTGGGCTTCTAACTGTTTCCGTTGCTTGGGGGTAAGATCACCGTTAGATTGCTGGAGAGCTTGACCACCTGGCGAGGTAATAGTGGGAATCCCATTCGGCGTGTCCGTAGCTTCTGGTTTCGCTGCAACTGCACCCGTGCCACCTTTCCTCTCTGCTTGCTGCAACATGGCCTTTTCGTAATGCGGATTGGTTGGACCAGGCGGGTAAATGTGGGCGATCTGGATGGGTACTGGTGGTGAAGGTTGGTTGAATCGCTTCATGAGCCCAACCTGCTTTTCATAGATCTCCTTCATCTTCTGGGTTCTGTAGTGTTCTGCTATTTTATTAAGATCATCTTGTGAGCCATTGAGTAGAGCTACACCGATGTGCGCCTGCTTCAATGCACCAACATCATTGGTACCGTCGCCGCACATAAGCGTCGTATATCCAGCATCTTTAAGCCCAAGGAGGATTTCTTCCTTCTGCTTCGGGGATACTCGAGCATAAACCCATGTGTAGCGAAGTAACTGTGTAAGCGCGGCTTCATGCTTGTACTTCGACAACGCAAATCCGGTAACACATAAATCGTTCTTTCGTATTATGGCTGGGTCTAGGGGCTTGCTAGGATCGACCGGAATATTCACTTTTTCATCGACGCTTCTCCAAACGAGTTTCTCACCGCTATCGTCATGCTCTGGAGCATCGAGAATTAAGACCTCGCGATCGACGATTTCAACTTGACGTGCCACATGGACTGCTGTTAAAGGATTGTCACCAGTGATCATCACAACACGATGACTGCTTTCGTTAAGCATCCGAATGGAACTCTTTGCATCATCCTTAAGAGGACACTGTAGAACAAGGAAGCCTGCAAAGGTGAGATCTGCCTCAACTTCTTCTCGTTTCAGATGGTTAATCCGAGTTTGGCCAAGCTCCGATTCCGTTGACAGATATCTATATCCGAGCGCCAATACTCTACCCCCATTCCTAGTGAAATATTTGAAGGTTTCCTCATAGTTTGGTGGCGTACTTGTCATCATATTCCGAATAGTCTCTGGTGCACCTTTGACGCCTACAAATGTCCCTCGACTCTTCTTTCCAGTCGCTTGATCAGTGGTGACAACAGTCGCAATAGAGCTTTGCCGTTTCAGTGAGGAAGAAAACTGAAAGCGACGCTTAATCTGAACAGTGTCTGCAGTTCCTCTATTTCCAAATGTTGGTTTTGCGGTAAGCATGTCATTTCTGCCAAGCGTCCAACCTAAAGAGTGTAATGTAGCTTTCTCCATGGGATCACCGACTATTTCCCCCTCATCCAATTTGACTAGGGCATGGGCAGTAGCGAGCACCAACGTAGTCTGTAGCCCGACGCTGGTCACTGGGATGACCTCGGAGTGAGCACCATCCTTCCCAACCCGGGAGTCACTGGATTTCCCCAACGACAATCCTGCAATACCATCCACAACCAAGTTTTCTCCGGTCAAAGTACCAGTTTTATCAAAACACGCAATGTCCACTCTTCCGGCGTAGGGTATCCGGAATGGCTCAGTACAAAAGATTGCGTACTTACTCAAAGCGGCGAGACTGGTATTGACCGCCAAGCTCAATTCCATGGGAAGCTCAGGGGGAACCACACTCGTGATAATTAGGATACAATCGAGCAGAAGCTTCGAGCGCTTGCGGTCGTTTTTAACACCTTCTTGCCACACATACCAGGAGGCAGCAATGGCAAAGATGAGCAGAAAAAGAATAAACAATAATGCCTCGACATTATTTGCTGATACTCTTTCGGTCGAATAAATCATGGTGCGGACCAAACTGCCTTGACTAGTTTCAAATCCAGTCTTGACAACGATGGCCATCGCACCATTATCAGGAGGAGGTTTGACACCGGACGACAAAGTTGGTACAGTTTCAGGTGCATCCTCACTTGCACTGCTATGAGTGACCTGAAGAACCTTGGTACCACCATACAGAAATGCGTTCTTATCCAAGCCCTCCGGATCGATCGGAGCATCCCCAGGACGAAGCTGAACCGAATCTTTGAGCAGTGGCGTGCTTTCTCCAGACAACATGGCTTCATTAACGATGGCCGTGCCTTCAATGAGTAGCATATCACAAGCTACCCCGCTATCCTCTTTCGTCCTTCCGACAGACACCAGATCTCCAGGCAATAGCTTATCGCTTGTAACTTGCTCCCATTTGTTGTGCCGGTAGACCCAAATATCATAAGGCTGAATGCTCATTCCTCGGAACTCGTTGAGTGTCCGCTGTCTTTGCCAGACTACTGTACTCTCGAAACCAACAAGCATGAAAAGAGTAAAGAGGGAGTAGTACCAATAGTCATCGAGGAGCCATAGCCCAACGCAGAACATCTGGAAGACAAAGAATGGCGCCACCGCATGCTCTTTCCATAGTTCGGTGAATGTCGGAACCGGGATATCGAAGGTATTGCCGCCATAATGCTGTTGTACACGTTCAATCTCTGCTTCCGAAGTTAGGCCATGGGAATTCTGGAAAGTGCCGATCGTAGGCCTAGGCTCTGTGTCGACCTTGTACGACAGAGGGGCGAAAGAATTCGACTCGTAGTCGTACAGAAAGCGTCTTTTCTGGAAGAGAAATGATATATTCTTTCTGCCGCCGACCTGTGCAGCGATAAGCATTAACTTCAACCTTGCACGGAACGCCTACAGTATCTCTGATTATCCTGCAAACCTCGGCCGACCCTGCGTTTGTCACTGGAATGACCTTGATTAGCTGTGCGCTGGGAACATCCTTGGCCGTAGTCGAAGTGAATAGCGAGTCGACGTTCACATTCCATTTGGTGGTAAGCCATGTCAGAGATTGCACGGTGATTATTGAGCCTGCGAAAACGAAAGTCCACTCTGATCCAGCAATATATTTGTCATATCGTTCCTCGGATAAGTAAAAGGCGAAGAAGACCGGCCATACAAACAGAAAAGGCCAGACATAGGTATGTAGATATAGAGGTATGGGGTTGTGCAGCGTTGCTGACTGGATTTGGGGGTTCTTAACGAGAGGTGGCCTATCAGGTCTAGTTAGCTATGTTCTCAAAGGAGGAATTCTTGAACAAACATCGTGCCGGCGAAGAGGCAGATATGCTAGGCGATCAGCCGCCGTAAAGGGGATTTCTCGCGGAGTTTTGATGTATCGAAAGCCACCCCATGTAGGGAAAGTGTTTATCGCAGCTTGATTGACATTGACGAAATACTTACCCTAGAAATATGAGCACGGTCGGAATAATGTATATCCGTTGGCGGCCCCGGATTAAAACAGCCCCGGCGTTGCGTATCTTCAATGGAGTTCCTTCTTTGATACTCAAGGCTATAAACAAAAGACGAGCTAGTGCGAAGCATGGAGGCAAGTGTATCAATACCTGAGCGGCCGAAAAAGAATGGCGAAAAGGGAGACCCAAATCTGAACCCCAAAAAGCAACCTAAAGCACCTAAGCCCGCAAAAGAACCAAAACCTCCACCACAAAAGAAAGAGAAAATCCCTAATGCCCCTGCAGCTCCTATAGATCCAAATTCAATGTTCAAGGAAGGCTTCCTCAAATCTGTCTTTAATGAGAAGCCAGATGAACAAACAATTACACGTTTCCCCCCAGAACCCAATGGATATTTACACATTGGTCATAGTAAGGCAATTGCTATAAACTTTGGCTTTGCTCGGTATCACAATGGTGTCTGCTACCTCAGGTTCGATGACACAAATCCCGAAAAGGAAGAGGAGAAGTACTTCATGGCTATCGAAGAGGTCATAGCATGGCTGGGATTTAAGCCGTACAAGATAACATATTCAAGCGACAACTTTGACAAACTCTACACATTAGCAGAAGACCTGATTAACAGGGATGGTGCTTATGTCTGTCATTGCACTGACACAGAAATAAAACTTCAGAAAGGCGGAGAGAAGAATGGACCTCGATATACCTGTCCGCACCGTGATCGACCAGTCACCGAGTCACTGTCTGAGTTCAGGGCAATGAGAGATGGCAAGTACAAGCCAAGGGAAGCCTTCTTACGGATGAAGCAAAATATAGAAGATGGTAACCCGCAAATGTGGGATCTGGCAGCGTATCGAATACTAGACAAAGAACATCACCGTACAGGAAACAAGTGGAGGATATATCCGACGTATGACTTCACACACTGTCTTTGCGATAGTTTCGAGGGCATTTCACATTCATTGTGCACGACTGAGTTTCAATTGTCACGAGTATCCTATGAGTGGCTGTGCGATGCTGTGAAGGTGTACAAGCCAATGCAGAGAGAGTAAGTACATCCAAATAGGGCAAATGGACAAAAGCTGATTCTCTCACTAGATACGGGCGACTAAATGTCACTGGCACAGTACTTTCCAAGCGAAAGATTGCTAAATTAGTAGAGGAAAAAATTGTCCGTGACTGGGACGACCCTCGCCTCTTCACCCTTGTTGCCCTTCGTCGACGAGGTGTACCACCTGGCGCTATTCTTTCCTTCATCAATGAGCTTGGCGTCTCCACCGCACTTACCAATATTCAAATTGCCCGTTTCGATCAGTCTGTTCGTCGATATCTTGAGCAAACCGTCCCGCGCCTCATGCTTGTTCTCGATCCGATACCGGTCATCATTGATAACCTTCCTGACAATTACATAGAGGAACTTGAACAACCGTTCTCGCCCAAGGATCCTTCTATGGGCAGTCATACCATTCCATTCACCAAGACTGTCTACATTGACCGAAGCGACTTCCGCGAGGTCGACAGCAAAGACTACTTTCGCCTAGCACCCGACAAGGCCGTAGGCCTACTTAAAGTCCCTTTCCCCATCAAAGCCACAACCTTCGAAAAGGATGAAACCACCGGTCTGGTAACAGCCGTCCATGCGAACTACGAAAAGCCTGAAGAAGGCGCCACCTTCAAGAAACCAAAAACCTACATCCAATGGGTAGCTTCCTCACCAAAGCACAACTCGCCTATCCAAGCTGAGGTCCGCATGTTCAACCCCCTTTTCAAGTCCGAGAACCCGGATTCCGCAGAAGGAGGGTTTTTGAATGATGTGAATCCTAATAGTGAGGAGATTTACCCCAACGCTATGATCGAGATGGGGTTAGATGAGGTCAGGAAGAGAGCACCGTGGCCAGAGGAGGAAGGGGAGAAGGACGTTGGGAACAAGAACCCGGGACTTGAGAGCGTGAGGTTCCAAGGGCTTAGGGTCGCTTACTTTGCTATGGATAAGGATAGTAAAGACGGCAAGATTGTGCTCAACCGTATTGTCAGCCTGAAGGAAGACTCTGGGAAATGATCATGATGACGGAGCTGATGCGGGATTGGTACGTTATGGTCTCATGGCTTTATGACTTTTCATGTCAAAGACAGGGGCATTTTCTTGTTCACCAGCATTTGTTCAGTGTATGGCGTTGTGTCTAGAGATGGATGGCATGCAGAAGCTTAGCATTTGCACGAAACCATCCCGGCGGACTTTGGCAGATATTTTCAAGGCGGCATTGAATGCTCTTGTGATGTCCAGGTGTTGTACGCTATCACATGTCGTTCTTGGAAGGTCGTAAAGTATTTATTGGAGGCATTGATTTTATGAATGGGTCATGCTTTCAACAAATCAGACTCCACTGCTCTACCAACAGTTTTTCGCCATCGTAAATAATTCCCTAATAAAACCAATCTCGCATGCATAAACCCCCAACCCTCACCTCCCTCTTCCATCCTTGCTATACTCGGAGACTTTTCTACCTCATCCCCCACCATCCTCGACAACCCCACACCTCCATTCTCTCTTACTCCGCCGTTTCCCCATCAGCCCGGAAAATGTCACACTCCACCTCCAACCCTATCCAACTATCCTCCATCCCCACCCTCTCCGACCTCTACAAATCCTCGCGCCTGCACACCGCTCCCGCCGACGCCTCGCTACCAACCCCGTCAGCCTCTCTCAATACGAAGATATCGCTTATACGCGCTGATATTACTACGCTCGCTGTGACATGTATCGTTAACGCTGCGAATAACAGCCTCCTCGGTGGTGGCGGCGTCGTAAACTTCCCCCTCCCCGTCGATTTCCACTCTTACCGCCTCAACAAAAGCTCGGTGCTAACCAACACCTATACAGGACGGCGCCATCCACTCCGCCGCGGGACCCTCCCTCCTCCCGGCCTGCCGTGCCCTCTCCGGCTGCCCCACCGGCTCCGCCAAAGCCACCCCCGCATTCCGCCTACCCTGCCAGCACATCCTCCACGCTGTGGGCCCTGTTTACAGCTCCGCGAGACGCAAACGGCCTGGACTGGAGAAAGAATTACTAGCGGGTGCGTATCGGCGATCTTTGGAGCTGGCGGCAGAAAGGGGCGGGAGCGTGGCGTTTAGTTGTTTGAGCACGGGGATATATGGGTATCCGAGTGGGGAGGCGGCAGAGGTGGCTGCGGAGGTTGTGAGGGAGTTTTTGGTGGGGTTGGAGGAGGGGAGGGAGGAGGGGGGGTTGGAGAGGGTGGTGTTTTGCTGCTTTCTGGAGAAGGATGTTGTGGCTTACGAGGAGAGTTTGCCGCGGTGGTTCCCGCCTACGCAGGACGAGCTTATGCCTCGAGAACAACTCGAGAAAACCCCCTCTGGAACAGCAGCTACAGCCACAGTCACAAGCTCCGAAGAACACGAGCAAGCAGATTTCAACGAGGCTATCGAGCTCGGCAAAGATGACTGGGTCCCCGTCGAGAAACCCGTTGGGGAACCTGAAGACACGACGGAGGAGTCTGCGGAGATGAGCGAGGAGGGGGAGAAGATTGAAGGCCGGGAAAGTGTGGGGGAGACGAGTGAAGGTGGCGAGGGGAGCGAAGGTGATGGGGTGAAGGTTGAGGTTCCGACGGCAAAGGGGGGAAATCCGCCCACGCACTCGTTGTTGAAGGATTGGTAGAGAAGAGGGAAGGGGACGATCGGACTTTGATAGCGTGAGCAGGGCGTTGGGGTATGGACAATTCGGTTTATGTGATGAATGATTTTCGGGACTTGAAATTGCATCTTTAGTTAAAATGGAAGGGAATACGAGCTCTTCGTGGTGGCAGGGCAATCCAATGGGGGTTTCAATTGTATCCTCTCTATCTCCCACTCACGTCAAGATCCCCCTCCCCTGTTTCTCCAACACTCTCTCAATCTCCTCACACACCGCCTCCGTAACTTCCCTCGTGCCTGCCTCGCCCCCCAAATCCTTCGTTTTCACCCCCTTCCCACAAACATTCTCAATACATGTCAACAACCCCTCCGCGGCCCCTTCATGCCCCAACCACCTCACCATCTCCGCCGCCGTCCAGAACGTCCCCACGGGGTTCGCAGTCCCTTTGCCTACCAGATCGAACGCGCTGCCGTGGATCGGCTCAAACATGCTTGGGTTTTGGCGCGTGGGGTCGAGGTTGCTGGTTGGAGCGATTCCAATGCTGCCGGCGAGGCTAGCCGCGAGGTCGCTTAGAATGTCCGCGTGAAGATTTGTGGCGACGATGGTGTCGAGGGTTTCGGGGTGCAGAACCATGCGCGTGGTCATCGCGTCCACGAGCATCTTATCGCACTCGACGTCTGGGAAGTCCTTCGCGACGATCGCGGCAACCTCGTCCCAGAGCACTAGTCCATTCCTCTGCGCGTTGCTCTTCGTCACCACCGTAATCTTCCGTCTCTGTCTTTTCTGCGCCGTCTCAAAGGCAAACCGCATCACTCGATCAACGGCATGTCTCGTGAAAATGCTGACTTCGGTCGCGACCTCCCACGGTTGGCCGATGTGGGTCCGCCCGCCTTGACCGGCGTACTCGCCCTCGGTGTTTTCGCGGATGATCACCCAGTCAAGGTCGCCCGCGCGAGCATTGCGCAAGGGCGAAGAGATGCCGCGGAGGAGTTTGGTGGGGCGAACATTGGCGTATTGTTGGAGGGGCTGGCAGATGGCGAGGCGGAGGGACCAGAGGGAGATGTGGTCTGGGATGTCTGTTGGGAGAGGTTATGCCTTGTGGGTTGGTTTAGGAGATGAGGAGGCGGACCTGGTGCACCGACAGAGCCGAAAAGAATGGCGTCGTATTTTCTTAGTGACTCTAAACCGTCGTCGGGGATATATTTCCCATGCTTCTTGTAGTAGTCACTGCTCCATTCTAGGTGGTCGAAGTGGAATTCGAATTCCCCGAGGATTGAAGCAAGCTTCTCGAGAACTTGGATGCCGGCGCTGATGACTTCGGGACCTATACCGTCACCGGGGATGGAAGCTATTTGGTAAATCCGACGAACATCGTGGATCGTGCTAGGAGACATGGCGGTGAGTTCGAACAGGTTCAATGGGTAAGTTGATCAGGTCCATGGTAGTGCTGGCTTCCCCCGCAATGACGCGGGTCCGAGGGAACCTTCCGGTGAGCCTCCCCATTGTCTTTCTACCTGCATAGCTCCAACTATCCGAAATCTTTGGGATCTCATATTGAAGTCCGATGTTGTCGCAGTTAGCACTTGGACCAGAGGTGTGAAAATCATGAAGAGCGGAGGAGAACCTTGCCGCGCTTCGCTGGGCGGGCCCTAAACTCCGACGACGTTCCTAAAACTACCTTCTCACCTACATTTCTCAAGCCCACCAACCATGTCCACCCTCTTACATCGCCTCCGCTTCCCCATTTCCTCCCACCCCCTCTGGCGTCGCCTCCGCCCCACCCTCCTGACCATCACCTCCATTCTAACCTGGATCCCCGTCCTCTCCTTCATCAACATGCACGTTGCCCAGCTAATGTGGGTAACCGGCCCCTCAATGTATCCTTTCCTCAACACCGACTACAATACCTCGACACGGAAGGATGTTGTGTGGGTGAATATGTGGGCGCCGGCCAAGGGGCTCAAGAGGGGGACGGTGGTTGCGTTTTGGTATGTGATGGTTTGTTCTAGAGCGTGGGTGGGGTTTCGGGGAGGGAAGAAGAAGGGGGTTTTAATCGTTTGGGAGTGGGCTGATGTGGGATAGGTCACCGCACTCACAGGAGAGAATGGTAATAAAGCGGGTTATAGCCCTGGAAGGGGATACCGTGATTACGAAAAGTCCGTATCCGTTGCCAAGAGAGACCGTGCCGTTAGGGCATGTCTGGGTTGAGGGGGAGCATCCAGAGGGGACTAGGCATAGCAATGACAGTAATTTGTATGGACCTGTAAGTCTCTAATCTGCAGGCACAAGACGAGGAATTTAAAGCGGAATACTAATTCCAGACGTGTGCATTAGGTGGCGAAGAGTCTAGTAGTTGGGCAGGTTAAGGGGATAGTTCTACCTTGGGCAAGGGCCGGGAAGATACGGTGGCAGGATTACAGGGGGAGTCCTAGGGTTATTGAGGGTAGGATAGAGAATATAATCGAAGTATAAGCTGTGCATAATGTTATAGGTGACTACGCTTCCTGTCATTCCTTTGTCTCGGGCCTAGTATTACCCTTCGCATCTGCGATAGTAGAATCCTTATCTAAGGAAGTTTGGTACCTCAACTCATGCCCATTCTCCGCTGGCCTCTTCGTCGAAGAACCCACCGCCAACGCCTCGCTGGAACCAAGTCGTTCGAATGGTTTACGTCTTGGGCATGATTCTAATCTCTTCCACCTGTTGCAAGCGTTCAATTTCCATAGCGATGCTCATTACCCAATGATCTCGTTCAGCCCGACTTCGGGTCTTGAACACAATAGATCGACCGGCCACGCCAAGCTGGGAGACATAACGTAGGCGTTGTCTGGTTTTTCCCTCCCCTTGATCTTCCTTAGCTCTGAAAAGTGACTTATTCCGCGGCTGCCAAACGACAAAGCAGGTCATAGTGTCTTCGTCGGTCGACGTCCAGCCATCTTCGAGATATACCCTTGGAAGGACGTGATGGCCGGGATGATTACTGTCAAAGGTTTGGTTTTGATACAGTAAATCACCTTCGGTGACGAGGCCACTATATATGTAGCACTCTTTCAAGTCGATAGCTGCCACACGCTCATGCTGAATATGCGGAACTTCTTTTCCAGTGCGCTTTCGAAGCGTTCCTTGGAAAACCAACAGCTGGCCATGGCAGAGGACGACACCGCATCGCAGAAATGTGGTATGACGTTTTGGCTTGCGGTAGAGAACCCCTGACATCTAAACTGTCATTAGCCAGAGTTTATCCACCAGTCAGAATGACATACTGTAATAGCACGGCAGCAAGAGATCCCGCACATATTGAAGAGCTCTGGCGAAGCAACAGACCTCGTAACCTCCCATTTCTCCCCGAATTGACCAATATAGGATTCAATCTCTTCATCAATCTCTAGGCTCTTGAGATTAGTATTGCGGACGGTCTTGAAGATATCCATTTGCTCTGCTGTACGGAGCTTCCAGTACCGAACGAGTGCACTGAGCCGTGTCATCCACTCGGTCTTCGTTACCTCGTCATACGCTTGCAATCTTACCATAAGCCCATTCTTCAGCACCAGTTCAAAGTTCCGCTTGTCGTCGAACTGATCAGTTTTCCCACCGTCCCGTCGGGTATCACTGACATCCTGATGAAAGTCGACATCGGGGCCTTCGGCAACAGTTGCGTCAGCTGGCGAATTTCCTCTGCGGGCATGCTGTATCCGAACTACGTGGGTCAAATTAATGTAGCCTTCAGCCTGCAACATCGAATTGACTGTACGCTCTGCCTCTTTGTACGCTATTTGATCACGGTTACGCGTACTTGCACGACTTCCATTGTTGAGCCACTCAATCTGGCCCTCTTTGACTGGAAATGGATTGATCGCAAAGATCAGTGGGGCCTTATCGATTATTTGGCTTGCGCTCGGTATCTTCGAATTCTGGGATAACGGCATTTGTGGTGGCGGTGGTGGTACTGCCTTTGCGGGTCTGCAGTAACACAAGAACTGATTGTGCGTTGTGAAGTACAGTCTCTTGAAATACATCTTACCAAACCGTTGCATCCGGCCTCTCTGCGATGTGAGGCGTATCAGGTAACCCTCAACAGGGGCAGGCTCTTCCAAAGGGTCCTCGTTTTTTGGTTTTGTATGCGTGGGGTAGTGGTGCTTTGGTAGTAGCTCCAGATCATGCGACTTCTGCATCGCAATTGTGCCATACATCCTCTGTTCGTTGGCACCATGTACCCATTCCAGGCGATCGTATCTCTTCCAGGCCAGGCCCATCCTTTCTTTCTCGAGCCATGCTTGGAGCACGTCCGCCCACTCGGGCGAAGTTTCTAACATCTTCATGCATCGCTTTATGATGGTTCCCGCAACTGCTCTTTCAGCTTCCGTGATTCTAAGTAAAGCCATGTCGTCTTCTGCATCCGCAAGAGCTGCTTCTCTTGAGGCTTCCAATTCACTGAATGGGTTCTCCAGTTGCAGCGTGATACTGAGATCTGGCACATGAACCTCTAGAGACGAAGAGCGGACCAGACCCAGATTATTTCGTATGAAGGTATACCATTCCATAGCACTAGCTGCCGATCGAGTTCGAAGAATATATATTCTCTTTCTCATTTTCCACGGGACCCAAACCACCAATGTCTTGTCTAGCGAGGAATACAGGTTCACATGGGTAACCTTGCGGATCAATGGTATCTCATGGGTAGCACGCTTTTTGACTCGAGGCTGCTCCACAGCAGGTATCACTCTAGATTTGTACATCTGAATCGAATAATGGGCCTTTTCATCGGCGCCTTCTCGACAAACGACAATGAATTCCCTCCAAGCCTCTACTGTCCGGGCGTCTATTCTTAAGCTATCGTTCTCATCATAATCATCCTCCACCTCATTCATAGTGGCGTCAACGCGAACGAGCATCTTCTCGATCTTGACAATTTCCCCTGGTCGAGACGGACCACGCCTCAGCTGGCTCCATGGCCTATGGCGAGCACCTTCTGTCAGCCTAGCCTTAGTACGATCTTCTGTAGGGGCAGGCTTCTCGGGTATATTGAATCTAATCAGACCGGAAGTGACTTGCTTCAGCCCACCCACTGGGAGGTTCTCTGGACTAGGCTCTAGAGGATGATCTCCGTCCTCGAGAAGTGGACGGGTAGAGGAATTTCTGGCTAGGATACCAGGAGAAGGCACTTCTCCGACTTGATCCTGTCCATGTTGAAGTAAAGACGTCGAGGAAGCTATAGGTTCACCATGGAAAGGTGAATCAGGATTGGCAGGAGATGGCTGTGCACTGCTACCCGGAGTATATGGAGGCTTTTTTGAGCCGTCATCAACTGATTTTGCCTTGGACAAAGCGTCTTTGCAGTCACGAGCAGTCACAAATGAGGCAGGTTTGGCAGCCTCTGAGGTATTGATAGAATCCATCCTCTGTTTGAAAGTTTTGCGTGGTCCGTTCGGAGCTGTAACATAGGAAGAAGCACTATGAGTCGTGCCAGAAGTTAATGAGCCCAGCGGTTGCTCGAGATTTGGACGTGGCTTCGCCTTTGCCTGAGGTGATTTTGGCCGGTCCGCAGAGCCTCCAGTTTCTGCATCGTCCTCTGCTCCAGTCTCCTCGACCAGGTCATGCTCTGTGATTTCATCCTCCTCCTCTTCATCAACATCTTCAGGTTGTGGAAAGCTGCGACCATGGGCCGCCGTCGCTGACGGGCCGTCAAGGCCGGTGACTCGCCTTTGACGAGAAACATCTGGGCCTGCCGAGAACGTTGCTGCCCTTGATGAGTAGCTTGACGAGCTAATGTAACGCTTGTACCACGACTTGCGATGGCTATTCAACCAGCCTTTCGGGATCGGGCCAATGAAGCATCTTCGTGTTGTGAGGTGTAGATGATGCGGCGTGGCGTGTTGCTGAGGGCAAGAGTTAGCCTTGCGAATACCTCCCGGTCATCTGATGCACATACTAGTCGGAGTGCAGTGTAAGACCCAGACTCCAGATCATGGGCCGTTACAGCTTCCACCTCTGGAGATTGCTCAGAGCCCATTTGTAATTTGGAGGGTCAAATAATAGAAACAATGCATAGATTCAAACAACACTAATGTACACCTTTGAGTTGGACATTGGTGGTAGCGTAGGTCATCTCTTACCCGCCAATGACGCGGTTTGCGAGCATGCTTAAGGTACCTTATCTTAACCTACCTACCTAGAATTGCAAAAACCCTAGCCCTAACCCTAATCTTATGCTGCTTCCCTTACCTAGTTCTTCGGATTCATGAGGGTTTACATAGTAAGGTAACGATGACTACTTGAGCACGAGTACAAGTGGAAAGAAGTCGGAAGACTGTTTTGGGATTAGAGTACATGATCATAACTTGTTCTTTAGCGACCTTCACAAACGCAGACATTTTATCAGTTGTAAACAAACCTACTTCACTGCTCGGTAACGGTTCCTACTATTCAAGGCTGTCAGGTTGTCAAATCTCAAAAGAGCGCTCAAGTTCATTTCGCAGCCTACAGAGGTGTCTACAAGCAAATGGACGATATAATCACTTTCTGAGAAGAATTCCGAGATGAATAGTTTTCCTATCAAAGTAGCTTCAAGCGCTATAAATCTCAATTTGCCTTCAAACGCATGGTCGTACGCCAGTCTCATCCAGATAGAACATTCATGCACGTCCCAATCTGATTGTTCAGCAGCCGCTTGGCTCAATATCGATGGTGAGGTTGGGCACACTCTGAGGAGAAAATTAGCATGCCGTCGCATGTGGTGTAAAGGCATTTGAAACTTACTGAGCTCCATGGAATGCCAGTAAGAGCTAGGTAAGCGTCTAAGCTTATATCCAAAGAGTTCCCAGCACCACACCTTTCCTTGGCCGGTACCGAGGTTTTACAGTAGTTGTACGCGCTGACGGAGGGGCAGCTGTCGATGATCTGTACAACGACCGAGTTACCGACACCTCCAACACCGGCTCCACCGTAGCCGCCTCGATTGGTGACCCTGTAGCAGGTTCCGCAGTTACCCTTCGGGCATGCGGGACCTTGGTAGCCTGCGACGACATCTTGACCGTTGCACTTGGAGGTATCGATTGAGGAGTAGCAAAGTCCGGCGGAGATATCTGGTGAGATATCACCGGCTGCAGCGCCATACGTGCCAGATACACCTAAACATAATGAGCTTCTCGCACCCGAAGCCTGAGCAATGGACGTAGCTAACCTGATAGGGGACCGCACACAGTTTGGCCCTGCTTTATGTAATCGTTGAAAGTGGCGGTTCCTGAAAAGGTGGCGCGCGGCGCAAGGGTATTCGGGAAAGCTGTGGCGATGCCAGCCAGTGCGAGAAGAAGTGTTTGGGAGAGCATGTTGAAAAATATGGAATACTTTGATTGAAGATCAGAAGGATATATGTGGCGTGGGCCTGGATTCTTCTTGATGGTTGGTACAAGGTCTGGTTGATTGGAATACCGAACAGCAGCTGCACCTGCTTTATATATACACACTAAAGTTGTTCGATCAACGTGAAGAGCTCAGAATAGAAACAGGATGTCTCTCAAAAGAGTCAACACAATGCGTGAGAAGACTGAAATGTCTCGGTATGAATAGTAGAGAACTGCTCATTCCGGGTTCATTTTTGCAGATGAGGGAAAGACGGTAGGCAAGCTGGATGACACTAGGGTCCTTCAAGGGCAAAAACAACTGCCTTGTTTCGGCAGGTCTTGAGATGAGATGGGATAGTATTACGCATATGGCCTCTCGTGACCACCGGAGGAACATGACTTGGAAGAGAGATGGAACGTTTGATCGGTTCCTCAGTCCCGTGGGTTTCAGATTCCTTTCAACACCAGACTGAAGGGAGACTTGGTGTGCTATGTTCCAGGAAACCTTGACATCAAGGATCTGAACCTCGGAGTTTAACATCCTGTACCCTGAACTAGATAGTACTAGCCAACCGCTGCGAAACCTACAGCAACGTGTGATCCCGTGGGGGTTCGGTTTCGAGCGCATCGTGGAGCAGATACCGTACGTAGTAGAGCGTGTAGGTGTGAAGCTGTCGCCCTGGTAGCAATCCACACCTTCGAGAGAAAAGTTCGACGAACCAAGAGTACGAGTCCGAAAGCAGTACCAATATCATTACGGCCCCCCTGTATCAATCTCGTATACGTACAGCAAGGCCCTTATAGCCACAGGCATTCAATGCATTGAACTCAGAGCTCGTGGCGGAGATATGACCATTCTCGTACATCCAAAACCTTGCTAAGAAACACGGCAGATTGCGGTGTTGAAATGTTCTACGTTGACGACAATGACCGGGGAATTATTGCAGATCAGCGGTCGTTGGGTCTCCGCCCGGTTCCTGTGTCAGCATTCAGCCCGTTTCTTCGTCTGTCCTCGCTGAACCAATGGGCCCCAAGCCGTGTCAAAGGTTGGTGAACCCCCACCCCTTTTCTCCTAGCCTTTCTTGGCATCGGCTTCAATTCAACCTAGACCGCAGATCTAAGGTACAGTACTTCGTGCAACGTCCAGATTGTTGGAAATAGGGGAGATGGTAATCTCCGCCTTCGTAGAGTTTTACCTGCTCGCTCCTAGATAGACTCCTATCAAGCTTCAACCTACATACCAAAATGCCTCAGATGACCTCGTTCTCCAACACACATACTCCGTAAGCTGTGAGCAATGCGGGGAAAGTTGAGGAGCCAGAACAGTTCCCTAGAGAAGCGGGAAAAGACTGCTAGTAGAGTAGCACCACATCTACCTAAATTAAACATCATGCACAGATGTGAAAGCCAAGAGAAAAGAAGACATTTCGGAGAAATACCCAAAATGCGGATAAGCGAGGGCAGATTGGGTAAAGAAGCAGAATCTGTGGCTGACTCATCAAGCCTTGTTTCTTTCCACGCTAGAATAGCGCTTGTTCCAGCCGAAAGCAGCGACGGGAGTCCTCCGACCGGAGGGTCGGAAATCAAAAGCCAAATTCAGCGATCCCCATCAAACCCCACGTGTGGTGCCCACTAAAACTAGTACTTTGGTAGTAAACAAACGGGAAGCTCACCACATTTCTGAAACATCACTATGAAACGACCGCGAACACCTGATTTGGAAGACAGTAGGCCTACTAAGCTTCAAGAATGGACTACATCTACTCGCGTACCAAACAGCCGAAGAAATCAGGCTCTTCAGCACTAAGTATACGCAAAGAAACAGGGGTGCCTGAACGAACTCAATATCGTTGGCTAGATGGACTAACGCGTCGCTCTGGAGCAGAGCGTTCTGAACGTTCTTCTAAGCTCGATAATGACACTGTTCAGAAGATGATTAAGGCTCTGGAAGGACCTTATAATCGACGTATTTGGACGTGGCAGCACTGCTGTGATGAATACGAATTAGGCTGCAGTCCTTGGACTGTGAAAAGAGCTTTTAATCAGGCTGGATATCATGAATGCATGCCTGTCAAAAATCATGAATTGCAGGCACTGAAATCAGTGTATGAGCTATGATAGGGGTTGATTATAAAGCGAGCTGGTGTTTTACGGCTGAACTGAAGAGGTGGATCACAAGCAGAAGAACGGCAAAATAAGAAGAAAGTCACAGAAGACGGGTGGAGCCATGGCTCAGGAACGATATGCTAAGGATATATTACCCATTGTACGACGTAGAAAGGAAGAAGTGGAGCGAGCAGGAGGTCAATTCGTCTTTCAGGAGGATAATGATGGCTCACACGGTACGCGCTCCGACAAGAATATCGCTCGATTCAGGAAGGTCCAAATGGAGCTGGAATTCATAGAAAATTGGCCCCCTAAATCACCGGAATCAAACCCCATCGAAAACGTATGGCGTATACTGAAGTCACGCGTCAAGCTTCACAAATACCTGACTTCCAGACAGCTCAGGCAGGCCATGGAGGAGGAATGGAAGAAGATTACATTGAAGGAGATCAATGAGTGTTTTTGGATAGCCCCAATGGCAAACCCGACGCTAGGGGAATCAAAAAAGGGAAGCCAAATATGCAGGATAGGGTGCAACAGTGCTGGGAGCGGAATGGATACTCTACTCCATTTTAGAAGGTCAAATAGTAGAAAATTGGTTATTTTCTCCGTAAATTAGTACATATTTCGCTGTGGTTTGGTGGGAATCGCTTAATTTGGTCTGTCTGCCACGACTTTTGATTCCACCATCTCCAAAACGCTGCGACCCGAGATTCGTACACCACTAAGGTAGAGTACCGTAATTCCACCTCCATGGCAGCAACAGCGCAATCTTTTCCGTCGCGAGGAACTTGGTTCGACACTCTGAAGAAGTCTTTTGCTGACGTACCTATCGATGCTGCCCATGACAATGCAATCCCGACTACCGACTTTCTTGACTCTGCCGACTCGCTTACATCCCTCTTTGGTATGCCGACTTCAAGCTCTATCCACAGCTCGATGCTTACTTGCCTCAGACCTGCTAGGCTCCCTATCATTCGTCCCCGTCAAAAATGATATCCAGGGCAACGTCAAGGCAAGACCTTCATCGCGTCATCATCGCTGCCTGCTAAGCTGATAGAATCGAAGAAAGTGCGAGAACGCCAATTAGCTGCGCCGGCTGAATCGGACAACCTTCAGTCACTCGTTGTCAACGAGCTGAAAACCGAGAAGCACATCGCCGCAGAAGGCCTGTTATGGCTCGTGCGGTTGGTCGGCCCTGTTCCAGCTAAAATGCAGCTCTAATGAATGTGGTAGAGGACTCGATTTCACTGCGCAAGCACTTCGACACAATCTTGCGAACACCAACGACGAGCTCTCGGTGTCCTTCCGGGCTGCATATACCAATACGCTGAAACCACACCACTCATTCATGATGAAACCACTTTTCAGTGCCGCCATGTCGGCGACACCATACAAGAAGGATTTCTACGCGAAGATGGGGGATGATCAGAGAAAGGTCAACCAAGCATTGGAAACGTGGCTGAGTGCTCTGGAGAAACAACTTGTCATACTTAAGAAGTTTCAAGCCACGAAGGAGGCGAAATGGTAGGGAATTGTCTTCGTTCGGTTTCGCATTCGAATGGGGTAAGAGCCGCAGCCTCGGAGATTGGCCGTAAGTTCGAACTGGATCAGGTACCTGTGATACGTTTCAGGTATCCTATCTTGCATATGCCCGTCTTTGTCCCTCATACAGGGCCTACACAAGCTGGGCTCCTTGGCGAACATTTGTCTACTGCACAATCTCAGAACTGTCTATCATTCGCTCCCGATTGCGCAAGTATTCATGAACGTGTGAATGTTGACATAGCAATGCAGAGACAAGAAAATAAAAACCATATGTTATTAATTGCTCCTGACAGATGGCAGATAATTGTTATCGTATGTTTCATGGCTTATGGCCACTGCTAGAAAAGCTTCGAGAGTGGAACGATGACATGATCTCACGATAATTTACGATCAGGGAACCTGTTCCCAGAGAGCTGGGGATCCCATCAAATTGTTGATAGGGCTAACCGAGGGCAAGCGAGTTTTTCTAGTGTGATCAAATAACTCAAGTATTTCTAAGCACCATTTGTAAAGCTGGTGGAGCAAATCACACAGTCGAATTCCCAAGGTTGCTCCCAACATTAGTGGGCCGGCTCACGGGTCATGAACCATCCGAGTTGCGACTCGTTGATGCATCCTGCAAGCCATGCTGACATATAACGGGGCTTCCTGCGGCTGGAGGAATGCACAAAGTCTATATTGACCAGAACCGCAGCCCTTTTTTTGCTTCACAAGGTAGTAATCCGAGGCGACTATGAGCAAGCTCCTAACGGTCGTCGGCGCTACAGGCGCTCAAGGCGGTGCCTTGATTGCTCATGTGCTCAAGCATTCTAAACTCTCAAAAATCTACAAGCTTCGTGGCATTACTCGCGATGTTACCAAGCCTGCGGCTATCGCGTTAGAAGAAGAAGGGGTTGAGGTCGTCCAGGTACTGGTAACGAATGGGCTGAAGCAGTCGGGTGGTAGTCTGACAATCGAGTCTATAGGCCGATATGGATGACCAGGCCTCGTTGAAGGATGCAGTTGCAGGTTCTTATGCTGTCTTCTCTGTCACGGACTGTGCGCTTCTATTCAGACCTCAAGTCCACAGTTTCTTGATCATGAGTCTTTTTAACGCTCCATACATCAGATTGGGAAAAAGCTTCCGCCGCCAGTGAGATTGCCCAAGGGAAAGCTGTTGCCGATGCCGCCGTCGCAGCCGGCGCCACCCTCATCATCTGGTCCTCGCTCCCGAACGTTACCAAAATGTCTTCCGGTAAGCTGAGTAACGTGCACCACTTTGACAGCAAGGCGGAGGTGGAGACGTATATTCGCACCCTACCTATCCAGAGCATCTTTTACATGCCTGCATGGTACATGCAAAATTTCAAAGTCATCATGACTCCAAAGCCGGTCAGTCCGTCCTCTCTTTAGCATTCTACCAGAACACTTTCACTCGCTTTCGAGGATATATCCAACACCAGGTATTATGTAGAAAGGCGACGGCACCTATATCTTTGCCCAACCCTGGGATCCCACAACCCAGCTCCCCCTAGTCGACATTACCGACACGGGCAAATTCCTCACCCCCGCTCTCCTCAACCCCTCGAAATACAAAGGCAAAACCTTCATCAGCGCCACAGCTTACTATAATCCTCTCGAAATTGCCGCTGGCTGGACAAAAGCCACAGGCAAGACTGTCGTGTTTGAGAAAAGCTCCACTGGATCCGAGGTGCTTTCTTCACTGCCGGCGCACGTGCGAAATGCGCTTGCGGAGGTTAGGGGCCTGATTACGGAGTATGCGTATTATGGGCCCGGGGGGAGAGAGCAGTTGGATTGGACGCTGGCGCAGATGGAGGAGAGGCCGAGGGGGTGGGAGGAGTTTGTGAGAGCCGAGGGGCCGTGGTTTGAGGATGTTTGAGAGCTTCTAGTTGACGCGTACTTGGGGAGTCTTGGAAACTTAGATAAAGGCTTAACAGAAATGCTTACCAGATACGTAACAGCTTTTGCACAAAAAGTCGCATTCTCCACTTCACCCTCTCCCCAGAATCTCCCACTTCCCACCCCAACCTTCCCAAGCGACCCCACCCAGCCATTCCCCATGCCGCATATCACACAACACCACGTCCGCACTCGCCCTTACAAACGGCCGCCCTCCTCTCCTGCTTCTCATCCCTCAGTCACCAACCCCCCATAATCATCCAGTAATTCAATCCCTCTCACCGCCGGCTCGGACAGATTCTCGATGTTTTTTTCTTCTCCATCGAGCTTCTAAACGACATTTGATGGCGAAAGCACTGCGGCAAACCCACTAATTTCCAGAGAGATTGCCAAGGTCTTTCTGTTCCGGAAAATGAAGTCTGACATGTTTGTTTACTAATACATATTCTTTCCATTTTAGAGTATTGAAACTGAAACCTTATAAAGCGGTATTTTCACTCGCTTCAAGACACATTCAACCCAGCCAGGTCAATGGAAAGGAAATCTGCACGGTCCAGGGCAATATGCAGCCAAATGTTTACTATGGGGCGAGATGTCTCGTAGATGAGCTCTGGCTAGAACCATGCACACATATCTACCGTGACAAGGACCAAAAAATGCCATGCCGTATCCGCATCCGAACCCTCTGTGATTTTGTGATACTCGTATTGTCTGCAGGACAGAAATGTACGTGCTGAAAGAAATAATCGCCGGCTATAAGCTCATGCACAGCCCTCTGGAAACCAGTAGCCGCAGGTGAACTCTTCTTGGGGGGGAAAACAATGAGTTAGTGCGAGTAGGCTCATCCGGTTTCCGCCGTCTCTGCCTTTGGTGAAGAGGGGAGTGGGCCAAGTGTACATTCTTGCCTATTCATCCAGTCTGATGGACCGGCAAGTTGATGTACTCGCCGGCGATTAGGACGAGATAAATCAGAATACGGCAGAATGTTTCTTGTCTTTCAACACCAAACGATACTCGATCTGAAGACTTGGGAGACAGAGAATTGTGCCGTTATGAAGCAATCGCCTCGAGAATCGCGCTACGACCGGGTTTGAGCTCGTTGTATACATGCATGTCTTGGGTAGAGGGGCGTTGTAGATCCATTACTTTCGATACTTGCCACTCCAAGCGATCAACACCCTCTCTCACAAAGCAACGCCCTAGACATCAATCGACACTGGTGGGGGCTTCCTCGCGGATCAATGTATAGAGGTGATTCGGACCTTTCGGAACCGCCTGCGCCAACCATTATAAGTAGGCAGTCACACGTGTTGAAGCAGCGATTGTTGGTATATGAGGGTCAGAAGGAGTGGGTGCATGTGTATATATTGGTTGAACTACTCTAGAAAGTAGGAACTACGAAGGGAGGAAGAAGGTGAAAACTCTGACTCCCGCGCCCTAGAATAGAGCTAGGCGAGATTGTCAACCACACAGAGGTAACAGTACTGCTCCCTGTTTTCAACAATCTTCTTCAAGTGAATTCGGCCATTAGAGGCTACTCAGCGGCAGCCGTATTATCTATGAAGCCGTGCGTGCACAGCTCATCGATTTCTACCCGCCGGTGTCAGCCAGCCACTTCAGGAGTCAAGTTCGTGGGTCGCCTCCGGCTTGCAATACCTGGCAAGGCAAGCGAGACGGCCAGGGAAGATAGTGTCTGGCGCGCTGGGTTGCCACACGGAGGATCCTAATTGGCTTGTCATCTAGGGCTACTGAGACCGGAGTGCGTCTGGGGTGTGCGTCTGAGGGACCGGAGAGCGTGCTGAGTGGGTTTAGAAATAATTGGGATTTTCGCGGCCTCAGGTAACTATTGGTCCAGAACACCGATGTGGTCAAACACAATTTATATACTTTATATTATGGTTGGGCATGCCCCGGCACCGATCGGCAGCCCTCAAGGCAAAAGGACGCCCCAAAAGCTGCCAAACGGCGCCAAGAACTCCCTCTATCTAAGCAACTGAGCTATGGAGTGGGTGGGTGGGCGAAAAGCGCTATCTGACCGGAATGGATGAGATGGAGGGCCAAAACAGGTGGGGAAGCCTCCTAAATATCCCCTTCCTCTCCGCCACCTGAGCCGAGGCCGGTGAGGCCGATAGTGGCAAAGGTGGTGGCAAAACGGCTACCCAACTCCCTCAGTCAAGCTGGGTCGATTAAGGAGCCACTGGGAGCCCCACCAAAAACAATGGATTACTGGTGAGGCTCCTGCGTAAGCGAGTTTGACACCCCAATTATCTTGAAACTTAGCACAACAGCGTAAGGCCTCCACCAAAGAAGCTTCGAGCTTGTTTTGTAGATAGATACTACCAAGACCTTCCATCAATGAGACAGAAGGATTGGAATATTTGGGGCACGGTCATACTGGCTCCCTTTCGACGCGATGGAAATTGTTGCAATCGATTTCCTGTACAAGAATATCTGGAGTTTTTTGGATGCCAACGCTGACCTGGTCGTTCCTGACGATAGGAAGAGAGACCCGTACAGCGAAGGACTATGGCTATGGAAGCAGATGCAAATCCATATCTCGCATCCACCAGCGCGCAAGTCATTCGAGTTGACCTTGTCAGAAGCTCAGTACAAATCTTGGCGCATTTTAGACGAGTGGTGGAACGCTACTTACCACCATGCCAAACCAGACGACAATGCTGCGACGTTAGATCTCCTCAAAGCAGAAGGAAGATCGCAAGAGGAGCACCCAGATCCAGCAAATGCAACTTATGGGAGTTGCCTCGCGTATTTATGTGTTGTCGAGATGGTGTGGTACTCGAGCATAAAGCAACTAGATCAAATACCGGCCGAGCAATTACAGCCACAGGCGAAGGCGATACTGAGACAAATTAATGACAAAGTGAAAATAGCCCGAAGACGCGCCCTGAAACAAGCGGTATGTCAGATCGTTGCGCACGCTTCTTACCAGGAGATGGAGAAGCTGTCTCCATCTAAATCTGAGAAAATGTTGTTAGGTGCGACCCTGGAAGCGTGCCCGTGGTTGACCACGAAAATCGAAATTAATGTTAGGAAGCCATTATACCTGTGGGACAGGTTTTCCCGAAAATCGATAAAAACCGAATCTCTGTCCGAGGGTGACATGGAATATTATTGTATAAGTCACACATGGGGTCGCTGGCGCAAGAAACACCCAGTCAATGTGCCCCATGTCAACTGGCTAGTCCCAGCCAACACAAGATTCGATGTCCAGAGCTTGCCAGAGGCATTTCAACGGCTCGAGTGGCCAGTCCAATATCTCTGGTTCGATCTCTTTTGTATCCCACAAGAGAAATGTTCAGAACAGGCGGAGGAGATTGGAAAGCAAGCAGAGATATTTTCTCGGGCGAAATGCACCGTGATATGGATGCATGACGTGCTTGATTGGACAGTGTTAGAAAACAACGTCGTATGGCTGGGCTTAAACTATCTTCGCCACACTGCTCCAGAAGATCCAATAGTGCAAGGCCATTATGAGAAATTTACGAAAAAGCTGCAAGAGGAGTCTTCATCTCTGGCGATATCAAAGGATATTCTTGATCCCTGGGTTCCGGTGCCTCCAGACGGGCCAAGAGCCAAAGAAGAACTAGAAAAGCTTCGAAACGACCCCGGTTCCCGCTGGTTCTCTTCCCTTTGGACTCTTCAAGAAGCCTATCTCTGTCCCTCTTCTCTCCTGGCAGATCAACAATGGAACATCCTTAGCATCAAAGAACGGCTTTTCCTGCCTCTTGACAATATTGCTACGCTAGCATACTCGCTTGCAGCAGTTGTCGATGAACCCAAGAAAAGGCCAGGTGAAGTTGAGACCTTGATATTCACCATCAAGAGATGGGAGCTCAACGACTTGACCTCACCCAGTAGAATGTCCATCCTCATCGCTGCCGAATCCCGCCAATCGTCTAGTCCGAGAGCACAGGCCATAATGTCCGCCACTGGAATTACAGACTGGTACGAGGATTATCGAAAGAAAAACGGCCGAGCTCACCCTCAGGACAAACTTATATTTCATTCCTACCCTTACGAGTTTCTTGTCGAAGCTCAGCACAAGATCGGCGGTCCCTTTTTCTTGCATCTGCGTCAGCCATCGAATACTATTCAAGACGCGGAATTCGGAGAACCACTGGGAACGTTACTGCCCTTCGCCCACAACAAGAAACACTGGCAAGTTACCCAGTCCCTGAACTTGCCAGCTACAGACTGGTCCATGTCGTTAACAGACCATTGGGAGATTCAACTTGATGGCTCCGTAATAATCAAGAAAGCTAGTGTCCTCGCAGGAACTGGCCACCAGACGTCACCTGGTACCGAAGGGCCTGTCTCACTATCTTCTCCCGACGGGCTCAAACATTTTGAATCATTCCGTGCTTGGATTGACGACCTCCCTGACGTGCCATACCGTTTTGCAATCGCCGCAGTCCGTTATGGTCGCCGGCAATTTGGTATTACAGCTGAAGGCGTGGTATCAATGGCAGATGAATCCAGGCTTATTCTAGTCAAAACAGGAATATTCATGACTGAGGGGAATTGGTGTAGGGAGGACTTGGTGGAATCTTCGGAGGTTGACTGGGTTATACTTTGATATTGAAGTAATTGGTGGAGGAGAGTACACTGAAGGGAGCTAGCTATGCTATCTTGTTCGTTGTCTATTATTTCTTGTTTCAACAGCCAATGTACGGTTTATAATCAGAAAATTATTGATGATTTTCACGGGAGGATATGGATGGACTCGATAGCTTTGTTAAGAGTGGGATTTCATTTAAAGGGAGCCTTGCGCAATCCAGGTAGAACTTATCTCTTGCGGATATAAATTCGTGCACGGAAACACTAGGATAAAGATATATTATTCACTTGGAAATTTGTCCTTGAATTTAGACAGGCCTTGTGGAATCGCTTAATCATTCATATAATCGAATCCAACGGTCAAAAGATGAATGTGTCGATGACCACGAGTGAAGTCAAAAAGGAACATGGACTCTCAATCCCTCCCTAAACTATCACACCGCATCAAGTTAATAATTGTTTTCGTATTCGTTGGCACTTCAATAGTGTGCGCTCAGGATAAATCAGCCAAACATAGACCCGGATCAGCCGTCACTATTCGACTCGTGAGGTTTACCCTCTGATGTCCTCGGGCAGCTTGATCCACAGGCGCAGTTACATGCCTTCTTCTCTTGGATTTTCCTTGGCTTCACAGGCACCAAACTTTGGACTACTTTCTGGCCCTCGCCATGATTCCCAACATAAATCCGCGTCAACTTTCCCTTCATAGCAATTCCATTGTCGTCTTGTAAATATGCGATGCGCTCCTCACCATTGCCCTCGCTAAGCTTTTGAGCAAGCCTTGCTGAGCTTGTTGCCCATTGCTGAGCTCTGGTGAAGCGATACACGTACGTTGCGATGGTGGCGTATAGTTGGTACCCAATCCACAGATACTGCAGTTCGACCGGCATCCATATCAGGGAGCATACCAAACCTAGTGGAAACAACAGGCCGAATGTAACGATGATGGAAATCTGCAAGATTTCGCGGGCGCGACTTCGAATTTGATGGCCGTAGTGTCTGAAAAATTGTAACACGGCCGTTTCTCTGCCTTTGATGACAAGACGGCCGTGGCCGCGGGTGTTGACATCGAAATGTTTAATTTCTTGCAGATCCGTTTCCTTCGCCAACGGCTTTGCGAGGAAGCCCTCTCAGCGCATGGTGAAAATTGCACTCAAGGTTCTCAGAGCTAAAGGTAGAAACCAGGGTAAGCAGAAGTATGATCGCCAAAATCTCAAGACGAGAAGGCCCACAGCCAATGCAGTGATCTCACTCCAGAGGATGGCCAGAAGGGTTCGATAAGTGAGTAATCCAGCGTCATGTTTCACAGTCTTCATAGGTTCCACATTCCTATCCGCATACGACAGCTCCAGTATATTCACCACCGACCGTGCCCTGACAAATCTGGATGATTTGACGCCGGATTCGGGATTATTTTCCGTCTGAGCTCTGGTAGGAATAGGTAGACGTGCGATACTTTGAACCCATAGCCCGTTCCGAACACCTTTTTTATTCTCCGTGTCTAGCGGGGGTTCCTGCGTCGTGTATGTGAGTCCAGTATCATGGAAAAATGCCGTTCCTAGCATATGGCCAAGGTCGCGGCCTCTGAAAAGTTCATTTTGATAAAATCGCTCGAGAGTGTTTAATGCAGCCTTGTGCATTGGTCCACCCATGGGGTTGAGGAGTCCAACTTGGATGGCATCCTGCCAAGAGAATGCGTTGAAAAAGCGTTGAGGCCACAGAAGCCTCTCGAAAACGTCTTCACTTGCAGCTTCTGCTCCTATATATCCGATGAGAGTTCCCAGCGCACTGAGTGCAGGAGCAGTTTGAGAACCCATCTGACATCGATTAGAAAGGGGCCACCGGTGGCGCTTGGAGCCAGAATCCTAGGCTACCTTAATTCTGTAGTCGGGATTGCGATGCCTGACGGCGTGAACGTGGCTTTTGAGCATACTTAATCTCGAGTCAACCAGACCATTACGTTCTTCTGCGAGATCGGTTACATTTCTAAAAAACTGATTAGCCCTCACCCCAATCTGCAAACTTTCAGTTGTGAGATCTGCAGCAGTGAGTATTCAAGCAGATCTTGAGAACTGGAGTACCTAGGCAACTGCTCTGCTATGAGTGGTTGCTTCGCACAAATGGTGCAGATCCTGGAAGGCTATGATGGTTTCCTAGACACAGACCATTAGTGGGACCTGCTTAGTATCTCCCCAACGCTAATAGAAATACGGGGCGCAGTCTTGAAGCAATAGGAGCTGCTGTAGGAGCTGCTGTAGGAGCAGGAGGAGTGGTCGTCCGATTAGGAACATGGTAGTTGCAGTGCCACTACACTGCCCGCTAGCCTAGTTGGGGCTAGCGCCAGTTGCGGCACAGAATGTAGATATGTAGCTCTCTAATTGTAGAAGACACACCTTTAGACCATTATCAGATCTACACTTCGTCAGGTTATGAGTACCAGAAGCGTTGACTGTGCAACCAAGCAGTAGATCTGACTGTTGCCAGCTTGAATAAGCAATTTGACGTCGCTGTCATCATCAGTCTTCCTTAAGAAACTGTGTTAGTACCGGCTTTCAGCACATCAAAACAAAATCTCTTCTCTCTTCTCTCTTCTCTCATTCTCATCATGAGACTCAGTCATCAAGATGATCAAGAAAGATGAGAATGCATACGCATTTGCTAAGCTGAAGAAAAGTAAGAACTACCAGAAACGGGTTACAGCTGGCCGGGGGGTTGGAAAAGTTGAGCCGGGGTCGGAAAAAATTCTTGACGTCGGGTTGGACTTTAAAATTCGCATATGCCCCGCACATCCAAGATCTGACGTCGGGTTGGAAAAGCTTCGGGCCCTATGCGAAGCATATGCCAAGAGCATTGAGCGAGACCACAATAAAATTCACATCTGGTCACCAAAGCCTCGTCGATGCATATGCGCAGCATCAACTGAGCATAAAGAAATATCGATGGACGACGAAAGCATCGACGCTGAAAATCGCCGTTGGCTAAATGGCTTGAAGGTGAGTGTCGCACTTCGCATATGTCACGCATATACTAAGAAGAAACTCAGCTCGCTCAAGATTCTCTCAATGCAAATGTTGAAGACGATGAGAAAAGTGATAGTGCAAATCACGAGCAGAATGATGAGAATGAAGAAGAAAATGCACGAGAAAGATCTGACGAGAATAACATAAGCGATAGCTTGTTAATGAGAGTTCATGATTTCGCATGTTTTGTGCATATGCTAAGCATATGTAGAAGAATCTTCGCTCGTCTTGCTGCAAAGTAGATTCATGATATGTGATGTTTCGCTCAAGCTGTGCATATGCACGACTTCAATACTTCGCTCAAGCTGTTTGTCTTCTAGCTACTTTAGCTAAATAATATTAATTATTGAGCTCATGATTAGCATATGCAGAAAGCTGAGTCGGGGTTGGAATAATTTTGAACTCATGGTTAGCATATGCAGAAAGTTGAGCCGGGGCCGGGATCAAAAAAAAAAAGTTCCGGCCCTGGCTCAACTTTTCCAACCCCCCACCAACTGTAACCCCTACAAGAAACATCGGCAATTCGGGAACCGGCCCGCCAATATTGACTTGCTAATTCTGCTAATGTGGCTAGAAAAACATGCTTCAAAACATGCTTCATGCGATGTGTTCAAACACGCGTCATTCGCTTCATGACCTACTTCATGGCCTACTTCATGGCCTACTTCATGGCCTACTCTATGGCCTACTATGCTTCATATATGCTTCATAGCACATGCTAATTAGCTCAATAGAAAGCACCCGTCATGGCTCGATACCAAACTCCCTACCAAATCCCCTACCAAAACTCCCTACTAAATTCCCTACCAAATTCCCTACCGAAACTCCCTACCAAACTCCCTACCAAACACCCTTCATGGCTCCCTACCGAACACCCTCCATGGCTCCCTCCATGGCTCCCTACCAAACACCCTCCATGACTCCCTTCATGGCTCCCCTAGAATCGGAGTAAGCTTGGCTTCGTTACTCTGCGACACTTAAGCTATATTCAATAGGACCGAAGTTAATGCGACATTGCAATTCATAATCGCAAACCGGGGTTTAGCAATCTTGGAACATGTTCAGAATGATATATTCACAATCTGAAAGTGAGCTTACCGCCTGTACAAGCGTCGATTCGGGATTTTTCACCTCTTCTTGAAGAATAGTCAGCGAATTCGATAGGGTTGAAATCTCGGTCACTAATAGCTGGAACTCTTGCGGAGCGCCTCGGGCAACCTTGTAGCAGTCACGATATAATGTCCAGGCCAAGTTGCCTACCGCGAGGAAGTCTCCCAGCGCAAAGCCGAAAGGCATCTTTCCTGCTGTCAGTAGAATATATATATTTTATATACACCCTAAACTTAAGATTGGCAATTGCCGTTTTCGATTGAGAAAGGGAGCAGGGTCGCTTTCGAGGGAGCACCGAGGGAACCGAGGGAAGTAGTGAGGGAGCGGGGAGGAGCAGTGAGGGAGCAGGGGGGGAGCATAGTGGGGCAGAGCAGGGGCGCAGCAGTGGGAGCCTGAAATGGCTCCCTCAGCTTTCGGCTTGAGTTACCCTCGTCGCTCTGCAGACTCTTTTGACCAACTGAAGTGATTGAGAGATTTCTGGCGAGCTTCATTCTCGCGAGCTCAAATATAGATGAGAATCGTAATGCCCAAAGATCAGGGCAGAAGGACAGATCAACCTTATGAAGAAGATTATACGAGAGAGAGGGGAAGGTGGGGAAGGAGGAGGGGCAGGGGAGAAGAAAGAAGAGGTAGAAGTGGAAATAGAGGAGAGACATGAAGAAGAGCCTACAAACTGGAAAAGAGATTGGCGGTTCATCGAGGTTTACCAGCACTACGTCGTGCACGGTGGACAGCGGCCAGATGCGGCAACCTGCAAGCCTAGGCTTGAGTCTGGTTCTGTAGGGGAGTCCGAGCTTATGTATTGCGTTGGGGACGAAATTTGAGCTAGAATTGATCAATCGGATTGGGGGACTAATACAGAATAGCATCCGCGATGATCAAACCCATAAATTGGCTATACGATTTCTTCTCGAATCCTGCGCCATATAAATATTTCTCTTTGTGTGAATGCCGCTTTGAGCTTGAAACCATCATCTAATTATGCGTCAGGTTCTGTATCCAAGTGACAGTAGTGAATCCACTCGAGGGTAAGGACCGCAAAATTATAACATAATCAATCAAGATAAATGCTCATGCAAAGAAGTAGATCACACAAAACATCCCTGTGGTAATCAAGAACCCCAATGGTACCACTGGACCTCGATCGAAATTAATAGGCTTACTCCCTGCTGACGTACGGCTTCTCTCATTCGATTAAGAGGACAAATGTTGAGGAAAAAGGCAGCATGGTAAGAAATGGCCAAGCTTTTGTAGCGTAAAATTGTATCATCCGTTTCTTTGTTGCTTCCTCACGATGGCAAAGTACATATAAAAGAAGAACAAACCAGAAATGAAAGAAAAGAATAACGTGGAAAGGCTTGCGATCGTTCAAAGGAGACGCTCGGTAGGAGTAGGAAACTCAAGTTTCTAACTAAAAAGGAATTTTTCGCTATCCCTTTGGCTGCTGTTAGGATTCGGTTAATCTTTAAGGTTAACCCTAACCAGATTCGGTAAGGTTCCGTCAAAAAGGTTATTTTTTGTAAATAAAAACAATGTCAACAAAGCCCCCTATTGTTCTGACCCACCTCGATAATGCCTTTCTGCGACGTAGTACCTGATTCAACTGATTTAGGAACTGACCGTCCTAATCTGCGTCCTATCACTGATATAGGCGATCGATTTGAGCCTATTCAGATGCCTTCAAACGTCAGTTGGGTCAATATACCTACGCATACAACCGTCGATGTAGATCAGAAGAACACAAGGCCTTGTACGAGTTCTTGATTGAAATCAGCGTTATCAATGCCTATAAACTCTCTTTGCATTCAGAGGTTTCGAAGGAGGCTAAATACACTGTTCATAGCGAGTTCAGAACGGCTCTGGCTACAGGTCTAATTCAGGCATCTGAAAGACAGTTTCTGAAGCGAAAAAGAACGTCAACTGAGTCTGCAATTGAACTTTCTATGGTACATCTAGATAATCATTGAATTTGCAAAAGAAAGAGTCTTGGTGACTGTCGTGAATGCAAGGAGATAGGACAGGTAGCAACGCCTAAGAGGCGAAGGATTCTCAGAGAAATCACACCAAATTTGGGTGGTAACAAGCGGGGAAAGCGTACTACTTTTGGCTGCGATACTTGCGATATCCCTATATGCAAAGACGGTCCTTGTTGGGCTGCCTATCACAATAGCATCAATAAAATGGGTTCAGAATGATAGTTCTATTGTTTCTATTGTTCCTATTGGTAGAATAAGCGAATACGCTAACTAATCCACCCGACAGCAGCCAAAGGGATACCTCTTACCCGGACCACTTATCGCCTGGCACTACAGCAGACACAAAAGCAGAAGAATACGGAGAGCGAGACCGATCCTCATCGCAAGCTTTGCTTCTAATCACTAAGATTCCACCATTCCAGCTTGCCCATGATTGAAAATGCTGCATCATCAGCGGCAGCAGCAGCCATCTACAATTCTAGTGTAGTCCTATCCAGAAAGTGATATCAGGGGTCTAGAAGATGACCGGTCCGGTAAATCTTCTGCAGATAGGCGGAACATACAGAATCGAGTCAATGCCAGAGCTGCTCGCGAATTTACCAAATTCATGTCGTCGCGTGTCCAATCAACTTAGGTCGAAGAAGAAAAGCCTTGAAATCCAACAAGCCGTCGTCGAATCCGATTACATCCACAAATTCAACCGCTCCCTTATGGCCTTATCCTGAGCTACTCCCCTCAGCTTCTGTTTCCACAGCTCTTCCACCTCCCCATGCCATGAAACACAAAGGGATGCTGAAACTTTGGACGCCTCCTAAGAAGTACCAGGCTTCGAGGCTTCAGGCCCTCCGTAAATGTAAGATCCCTGTCGCATTGACGGCGACACTCAAAACAGCGCTCGCAGAGAGGGTAATTAATATGAACCACCCGTCCCAGCCCCCCTCTCCCTACGCCGAAATCCTACTGAGCCTAGCCTGCTGAAACGTCCTCCGAGCCTACCTCTAAAATGTCAGCATCCTAGGTTTCCATATCGCCAACCTTGCTCGTGAAGACACGATCTCTCCCTTCTCAACCCCCGCTCCAGGTGACCATCTCCCCTACGGCCTGCAGCCGACCGCAATACAGAAGACGATCCGTCACTATCCCGCATATGACGTCTTTCCAGACGTACAATTGCGGGAGCAGATCATCCTTTCCGAAGCAGGTTCCTACGACGTAGACGCGCTCTGTCTGGATCTAGTCGGATGGCTCAGCAGCGAGCCCGAGCCCAACAATGGGCTCCTCGTTTGGGGCGAACCGTATCTGATCGAGAACTGGGAGGCTGGCGAGAGCTTTCTTCGCAGATATCGGCGACTGGTTAGGGGATGCAAGACACTTCTAGACAGTAGTAATCGGTGGAGAACGAGGCGTGGGGAGCCGCAACTTCGGATTGAGGAAAGCAGTTAAACGCTACTATGCCAGAACGCGGCGTTGCCATTATAAGTGCGAGGATCATCTTGACTAGCGGGCAACGTTGCTTGTTCGAATGATACTCGACGCGAATACAGATAATACCCACCGTTGCCCTTGTCTCTGGCGATACGTCATTGTGAGGGTTCAGAGCGAACGGAAAAAGAGCAGAGCGTGGGGAACAGAATAGACCTATCTTTCAATGCTAAAACAGAGATCTCTGGTTATGTTCATCAGTTCCATAGAGTTCCGATAGGTATAGGCACTAGATTTCGTCCGGCCTACAGACTCATGGAATGTGTAGTCCTAATTTTCACATGACAGAGGAAGTTAAAGGTCACTCTAACGCCCCCTTGTGCATGAACGCCATGGTTGGAATAGTCCATTCCAGGTAGAAATCAAACCAAATGAGATCGACTTGCAGATATAGCGTTGTCATTTGATGCATGCGAGCAATACCAACGCGACCTAGTCTTGATTCAGCTACTCAGCAGCAAGCCACATTTGCCACTAATATAGAGAATGGGGAGCACGCACCAGTCAGAGCAGATGCGACGGGATGGCTTCTACCAGCTGCGAAGGTCTCCCAGTGTGCAGCCGTGAATTTTCGGGTACTGCATTGGATGAAAGCTTTCGTACTTCACGGCATTTCAAACGCAGGCTCTCTCGAACTGCTACTGAAGCTTATCCGTGGTCAATCGACACACCACTCCTGGGTCTCCGGCAAGATCTGACCCAACGCAACGAAGTTCCCATCCAGGATACATTCGATCCACCGCTGCATGGAAGCAGCGGGATTTGCGCTGAACTTCCGGACCAATGGTTCCAAAGCAGGATCTTTCGCAAGTGCTTCCTCGCCCATACCAAATGGCCCGTCCTTCTGCACGGAGCCTTGTGCGGCTGCTGCAGCTGTTTCATGAGCAGACGAGTGTTCCGTCGTTTCATCAGCAGAGAGATCCACTGTCTTTTTGTCCCGCACATTTTGAACGAATTGGAAAGCTGCCTCCAATATGGGACCGAGACTGTGATTGACAATGGAAGGAGGTAGAATTGATTGAATACGCCTGGTGAGAAATATCTGTCCCTCCTTCCCATGAAGATGGACTAGAAGAGCATTGGTGGAGCCAATGATATTTCCATCTTGTCCGCTCATTATGACGGCGTAGCGGCAATAATCTATCTTAACATTTGGTGGGAAGGGACTCTTCGCAGCTGCTAGCTCTTGTATAAAATTGCCAGGGTTGTCTGCCACTTTTGCGTTCGTGGCGTCCAAGTCTCCGACTGTAAATGTGTACCATAGACCCTTGCCATCCCGTAAAAAATTGGGTCGGTCAATCTTCATCTTGCCAGAAGCCTCTCTGCTCAAAGGGGTAGACGAGAGCAGGATCCCTGGAAAATGCACCTTCAACCCCGAAGGACACAGCATGCCAGTGCCGAAACCCTCGGGGAGCAAAACCGGGGGCATGCTCCCTCGTAGTAGCGTAGAAGGAGCCCATCGATAGCCAGCGTGGGAGAGCTTTGGGCTGTCGCTAAAGATTATTCTCCCAGGTATGCCGTGAATACTCTTAGACCAGCGGTCCCAGAGTATTTTCATCCTTTGCTCTGGGGGCGCTCGGGCTACCGATGTGGCGTTCCCTATGTCCAGATCGAGAATTGTGCTCAGGCAAAGAGGCTCATCACATGGTTCGGTCACTGACCGTCCTATTATACCTAGGGCGAGTGTGTGGATGTGGAATGTGTGGGATGAAGGTTTTAGGGCGCGCCTACGGCGAATACTGAAGACGAAGTTCCTCGTGAATGTATACATTATTCTCGCTTCAACCCTTTTATCCATTTCATTATGTTCTATGAGTATTTGATCAATACTGATCGCCTCGCGACTGAATTGCACCCACAAATTCTGTGCCAGGAAAGCTTCTTGAAGCGTCCATAGTCTCCGCATCCAATCGGATGTAAGCACCCGGGCTAAAATTTCGAGGTAGTCTAGGGATGTGTGATCTGTGTTCTCGAGGGCGGAATCAAAGACCAGGACATGCTCCGCGTCTTTGTAAGTTTCTTGCATCAATGCTAAGGCTTGTACCTTGAGATTTAGAGGCTTCAGCGGGCAACAAAGAGTGTCGATCCAGAGGAGAAGGTCCTGATCAGTGGTTTGCACTGAAATTTGGAAATCTCTCAAACGACTGAAGAGGTAATCGACCTGGCATTCTTGTAGAGTATTTTGTTCCCTGTTACCCAGACCGTCAGCCCAGACGTGCGAAAGCGCAACATATTTGGATTGTGAGTCTTTTCTGACTACTTCCATCTTCAAATTTCCACCATTGCGGGTCAGGCGCAGAAGGGGTATGCTATTCGACTCCAATATTTGGAGCAATCTACGCCAATCTTTTTCCTCTATGGCAATCTCAGCGCAATCACAGAGGGGGTCGCGATGCTGAGATTTGGTCGGCGCCTTCAGAGCATAACATTTCGAATGTGAGCAATTGAGATGACGATCTTTACGAAGGGGATCTTGACGTCGGTCCATCTTCTCTAGGTAGAAGAAGACGTTGAAGGCAAGATGGCTTTTCCAAAGCGAGTCTGCTTGAGCCGGGCACCATCCAAGGTGCTTCATACTTCCTAAATCCTGTTTATCACCGAATAAACCTGTCAAGGGTGCTATACATTTTAATCTTTGTGCGTATTCTTGGTCGTTGAACACGTGATTAATGCAATGAGAAACCACTTCAACTGTTGAGCAGAGAACCTGGTTTGTGTTGCAATCAAGCTTCGACGCAACGCCCATCAAAATTGGTCCAATAGCGAGATTCAAGCAATTTACTAAATGTTGGTGCTGGACTGCAGCACTGGAAACGTTGGGCTGGATCAGGTCTGACCACCTTTTGAGGAGCACATTCAGTTTCGATGTCGTCAAAACTGCCTTTGTTGGATGACCAAGTGTTTGAACGAAATCTTTGTGCTCATATAGGTTCTCTCCAGTAAGCTGTTCTACAGTCGCACCCAGCACCTCTCGTAAAAAGGCGCAAAAGATCCACGCGAGGAGAAAATCAGCCGTTGGAGATTCGTTAGAGAGCATTCGGGGGTTGACGGATAGCGGACTTCGAGTCAAGAACGTATAGCCCGCGTGCTCAGGGTACTCCAGAAATGGAACTAGACGATAGTCTGTTCCTCCATTGTATGCTACGTGGTTCTCATCACCGAATGATGCGCCTTTAGGAAGGAACTGATGTTCCATGGTAAGAAAGCAATTGAAACATCACCGTATACTAGAATGCTGCTCAGCGGAGCTCGATCTGCTTATATCACCTGCGGAGATATCCGTGAGCATCCAGGACATACCTTAGCGGAAATATATGGTTTCCTTTAACTGTATCTATACAGTAATGGTTCAAATTACCGTCTAAAGGCGGTATCATAGTGAATATACTGACTTACAGTAGCTCATTATATATGTGACAAAATGATAATCGAGTATTAAAAAGAATGATACTCTTACAGTCTAGTTGAATATTCGTTTAAAGATAATACACTGATATCAAATAAAACAGTGTTGCTACGGTAGAACATGAAGCTCTGTGTAGTTTCAAGATAACTGCTACAATACTGCCAAGCCTTATCTTCGGATAGACTGTATTTCAGACAACATCAACGCTTCTGTATTTTCAAGCTTAGAATCGATCGATTCAGCTAATTTCTACGCGTGGGTGCAACGCATGAGTTGCGTGGGCACCATGCGCATAGTCATTGCGAGTGTAGGGTAGGTTGATACGGGGGTGGGTGCAGAGCATAGATGATAGGTAGGTGGGTGACTACGGAGAGGCATTGCAGAAGGATGATGCAGGTATTATTGCTCATGATACATGATACTGTATTTTACATATGCTTATTTTCATTACCGTTCCTTTCCAAGATCGTTTAGAAATTCTAAGCGTACATTTTATAGTACTACGATGCTGCTACGGTAGAGCCATTCCTCATAATCCCGCTAAGATAGATTAATCAAAGTACAGGCTGCCTCAGTGTCACGGACTGAGGGCTGGATGGAACCAGGATGGAATTCTAATAACTAGATTTTAGATACAAGACGTTGCACGAAGAAGAAAGGAAAGAAAGAGATCATTCAGAGGTTCTTATACCCCATGAACGCTGGGTACCATCCGTACCGGGGGGCCCCCATAACACCACTGATAATCTCACGCCTATCATCACCTATAATATTGTTCAACACCATCTAAGTGACCTAACACCTCTTTTCCCAACATCTTCCGAGTAACACATGCTAAAACCGTGACAATAGGTTCCCCTTTTTGAAGCCGAAGCTCCTGCGAGGCTTTTAATCCTCTGACTCATATTCAGAGTCGCTGCTTCCTTGCACGTAAGCGGTCCATGAATTCTTACTCGGACGATCGGGATTTCGGGCGTGATAGGCGTCCATGGCTTCGGTGGCATCCATCACATCCGCAAACTTTACCCAACTGTTTTCTTCTATCCCAGTCCACTTAATTAAATACTCTAGCTGAGAGTTCTTTACCCGGGAGTTCAATATTTCGTCCATCTCTCAGCTAAGCACTCCTTCGACGGAGACTATCGAAAACGGCGCGGGAGGTATTTGTTCAGGTAAGGGGTCGTTGGCCGCAGGATGAAGCAGATAAGTATGAAAGACGTCGAAACAGGATCAGTCATCGAGCAACTCTAGCTGATAAGAATGAGAACTAACAATTTTGATGATTCTGAAAGGTCCCTCGAATTTATTAGATAACTTCTTGCTGAGTCGATGAATCATCAGATTGCGAGCATCTAATCAAACCATATCATTAATTGCATACTTGGGGGCGTGTTGTCGATGAACATTAGCGAATTGTTCCTGATATGCTTGAGCTAAGGTCATTTGTTCTCGCAGGATTTCATTGATTCGATTCATTTTCTGAACAAACAGATCGGCATGTATTCGTTTCGAGTGTTCAATAACGTTCTCCTGAGTCTTCTTTGGTTTCAACCCCATTCGAGGATGCTGTCCGGAGTTAGCTAGAAACGGCGTGCACTGAGTGCTTTCGAAGAAGTGATTGTTGGTGGCAAATTCAGCTGATGGCAGCCATGCAGCCCAGTCGTCCTGCATAAAGGACACGAAGGCTCGAAGATATTGTTTCAAAACGCCGTTGACGTTCTCGATTTGATCATTCGTTTCTGGGTGAAACGCAGTTGACAATCGGGCTTGAATCTTCAATCGGGTACAAAGTTCGTCCCAAAAGTGACTGACAAACTGAGTTTCACGATTCGAGACGATTGAATCAGGTAATCCATGATGTTTTCATATTGCACGATAAAAAACTCGAGCTGTATCTAGGGCTGTAATTCCACTCATAGGCTCGTAATGCACTTGTTTAGATAGTCTGTCCACGACTATCAGAATATTGGTTGCCGAATTTCCGTTCAGATCCTTACTTTCAGATACTGCCACGATGAAATCCATGACTATGTCTTTCCAGCGACGATTGGGTACATCAAGAGACTTCAAAGCTCTCTGATATTTTTCTCTAGAGACCTTCACTCGAGAGCATAGATGGCAATTGCGTACGAAGCGAGCTACTGTCTTGATCATTCCGGGCCAGTAATAATGACGACTGAGTATTTCGTAGGTCTTGGCTCTTCCTGGATGATTCGCAATAGGCGTGTCATGACTTAACTGAAGCAGACGTAGTCGCAGTTTCTCATCTTCGGGTACCAATAGCCTATCTCTATAGTAGACTCGATCACTTCGCAGCGTACATTCCGCTAACGGAAATTCTTTAAGCTTTCGTTGACCGTCTCTTAACGCAGTTACCACGATCTGTACCCATTCATCATTGAAATAGGCTGCGGAGAGTTGTTCTTCTAGCTCATTCATAGGCATTTCCTCTGGTGATTCAGACTGCTCAGAGATCATTGATTCGCTCTCCGAGTCACTTGATTCGGATGCTTCAGAGTCACTATCGTCGAGAACATTGATTAAGACTTGAATTTCCAGGTTTTTTGGTTTTAGCACGGTCTGCCACTGATGTTCTCGACGACTATTCCCCTCGTTCAAGGGAAGATCTTCTGATCGACGCGTGAGTGCATCGGCTCGAGTGTTCAATTCACTCGGACGATACACGATTTTGAAGTTAAATCGAGAGAGAAATTCTGACCATCTGGCTTGTCTTCGGCTAAGCAGCTTGATTGACATGAAATATTCTAGGTTCTTGTGATCGAAAATGATCTCAACGGGGTCTAACGTGCCTTTCAGTTCGAGCCTTCATTTCTCAAAAGCTCTGATTATAGCTAGAAGTTTCTTGTCATAAATCTCGTAGTTGCATTCTGCGGGTAGCATTTTGAAAGAGAAATAGGTCACAGGTCTTAACTGCTCGTTATCATCTCGCTGAGACATGACTTCGGTCACAACATAGTCGGAGGCATCGGTTTTCACAGTCACGGATAGGTCCGAGTTATAGTGCATTAAGATAGGGGCAGTGATGAACGTCTGCTTGAGTCGATCGAAGGCGAATTGACACTTCTGAGTTCAATTAAATGGCTGGTCTTTTCTGATTAAGGCAGTCAACGGGCCGGTCAGCTTGGAAAACTCCTTAATAAATCGCCTATAGAAGTTGGCGAAGCCCAGAAAGCTCTGAACATCTTTGACGTCTCGAGATGCAGCTCAATTCATGACGGCATTGATCTTCTCAGAGTTCATTTTGATTCCGTGGGTGGTGATTATTAGGCCCAAATACTTGATCTCGATAACTGAAAATTCGCATTTCTCGATATCTACCTGTAGTTCGACGACTCTAAGTCGCTTCAGTATCTGACGAACATGCTGAGTATGCTTCTTTTTGCTGTTGCTATAGATCAAGATATCATTCATGTACGCGATGCAGAAAACGTTCAAGAAGTCATGCAGAGTGTCATTAATGAAGTTCTGAAATGATGACGATTCGTTTGTGAGTTCGAAGAGCAAAACGTTGTACTCGTATAAGTCATAACGTGTCCGAAAAGCGATCTTTCACTCGTCTTCATAAGTCATTCGCAGTTTATTAAAGACTGCAATGATATCTAACTTGATGTAGTACTTGGTCTTAGTCAGTCGATCTAGGGTTTCTCGAATGAGAGATAACGAGTATCGATTCTTAACTGTCATGGCGTTCAGACCTCGATAATTCACGCAAAATCTGAGTTCTTCGCTTGATTTTTTAACAAAGAGTATCGAAGAGATCGCGAGAAAAGAGCTGACTTGAATAAAGTCTTTGATCAAATTATTCTTCAGATATTTCTTTAGTATTCGAAGCTCATCTTGAGACATGTCATATAAAGGCTCGAAGATAGAAGTTTTGTTCTTCTGCAGCTGAATTTTATGATCATAGAGACGTCGTTCAGATAGAATGTTCGTCAATTCGCGAGAGAAAACATCTAGAAAGTCGTGATATTCGAGGAGCAATAGCGTGACAGAGTCAACGAAAGACGTGATTTTCAGAGCTTTGTCGATATCTCTCATGAATATGACAAACAGATCATGATTCTTTTTTCTAGCGAGTCGCAGAAACGAAGCACTATTTATAGCGTAGATCTTCAGATGTTTTGAAAACGAAGATGTTGAAGAGACTGATACTGACACAGTCGAGATCGAGATGCTCGAGAGAGTTTCGAGTACGAGTTCTGAGTTGACTTGAGATTCAAAGATGAGCTGATTATGACGCAGATCTATAATTGCTTTATGACTTTTTAATCAGAGCAGATCTAGAACAACTGAGAATTACGAAAGTTGAGTGACATAGAAGAAGATTTCTTCAAGCTCTTCGCTTGAAACTTGAAGTTTGACAAGAGCGTAATGAGTGATTGAATCGAATATGACTGATTGATCATCAAATCTCTGAAGAATACAGATTTCAGACAAAGAAAAACAGAGCAGAAAATGTCTTTGCGCGAAAGAGTCATCAATAAATGCATAATCGATGACGTTGATATCAATCAAAACAGAAAGATTGACATTGATTTTATTGCTTTCTAGATTATCTGAGAGCACGAGATGATCATTGTTCACCTTCTTTTCTAATCGATGAATCGAGCTAACTGAGAGTGCAGAGATTTTCAGGCTGTTCGATTGTCTCTGCGAGCGACTGTACGCAGAGACTAGGCTTTTCCCAAGGCGGGAGGAGTATCGGAAGCGAGGTTGTCGGTAGAGATTGCGAGAGCGGATAATGAGACGGCTCGTAGCTGAATCTTGGGCTTTGAATTGCAGGCCGCAGCCTGATGCTCAGGCTTACCGCAGTATAGGCACAGATGGTTGATCATGCGATGCTGACGCTTCTCGGGGGTCAGTGAGCCTCGTTTCTTCATGTTGGCGGCCGATAAGTTCATGGGGTTCCTCGGGCCCGAGATCGTAGCTTCCGAGCCTGCCGGGGGTGTCGCATATTTGACGGGGTACGCGGGGACTGTAGGGGTCACAGAGGCAGAGTGAATCACTGCTTTTGGCTTGGGAAGATTCTGTACTGTGACGCGATATCGACTATTCAATTGCTGGCATTTGATAATCAACTGCTCATAGTTCAGGCTGCTGACATTCACCTGAATCAATAGAGCTTTGAGCTCGCTGAATAGTTCATTCTTCAGGTTGAATTTTCGGGTTACGACGTCATATTCGGTTGCATCAATGTGCTGCTGAAAATCGGACAGGTATTCGATGAAGATGCGATTTCGCATTCTTAGGGCTGAAATGAATCGCTGAGCGGTTTCTTGCTTGTCTGAATCATCGAAGGCTTGTCTTAACAAGACAACTAATTGCTCAATCGTGACTAGCTTGTCATGCTGAGCAGTCATACGCGACAACGCTTGAGCGGCAGCGTTCCTCGATAAGCGACTGTATTCATACAGAAGGCGGGACTCGGGAGTTGAATAACGATTCGCGTTCAACTTCAGCTTGCTGATCAGCCCGAAGATGAACTGATTTAGCTTGTTCCCTCGCTCTTCGATATAGAGTTCTGAATTCGAATATTTCTCTGATTTGATATCGATTCTGCTCATGCTCTTGAGTTCTTGAACCATTTCTGACAAGGTTTCATTATTGACCTGAAACTGCTTAAGTTCGACCTGAGTTTGCTCCTGTTCTTGTTGACAGGCTGAGACCCAGTTGGTATACTGAATGATGGTGTCGTTGAACCAAGTTTGAAGTTCGATCAGGAAAGTGTACCACGCTTCGGGAGCATTGTTGACGTGGGTTCGAAACTGGGCGGCAGTGATGAGTTCGTTGATCGGGGCTAGAGATGCCGACGGCAGGGTGTTGCTGATATTCTCGGATTGACTCATGATGTAGTGGGTGCAACGTAATGTCACGGACTGAGGGCTGAATGAAACCAGAATGAAATTCTAATAACTAGATTTTAGATACAAGACGTTGCACGAAGAAGAAAGGAAAGAAAGAGATCATTCAGAGATTCTTATATCTCATGAACGCTGGGTACCATCCGTACCGAGGGGCCCCCATAACATCACTGATAACCTCACGCCTATCATCACCTATAATATTGTCCAACATCATCTAAGTGACCTAACACCTCTTTTCCCAACACCTTCCGAGTAACACATGCTAAAATCGTGACACTCAGGTTCTCAGACGTGTCACACTAAGATAAGTCAGACTTGTGAGGCTAAGCATCTGCGGGTTAGCCCCCTGCGCTAATCCCCTACCGGGTTAGCGCATTGCTTACTGCCGAAGCTGCGATTACTAGCCACGCACCTCGAGGGCCCACGGAACAGTATTGGTCCGCTCGCATCTCAACGGAACATTATTGGTCCGGGAATTATGGCTTCTGAGCTCTGACTACTAGATGAGATCACCCCTCTACAACATTAATCTTTTTTTTGGATTTGGCCGGCGCGAAACAAAGTTTATGCCGCGACGATACATTGAACACTATGAACAGGAAAGGAGAAGAAATAGCTCGATCGTTAGTGCGAAATGAGAAGGTGGGTTTTGACCATGCGAAGAAGGTCTGATTGAGGTGTGAAAGAGCATCTTTAGCCTCGTTTGAACGTTGCAGGTAACAGCTGCGCTTCAATAGTCTATAGTAGGCATCAGCGTCGTGAAATCTACAAAAGCACTCCCAAGGCCGACTGAAGGCATAATCGAGATGAAATCGATGAAGTCAGCATAAACACACTTCGTTAAGGGTTTATTGCCAACAGCTCGATATGTCACTCACGTAGACTCTGCATGTGAGTGAGCGTTATTGTCTTATCATGTGATTATTTTATTCGTGATACTCGATCATTGACCCTCAAGCGTCGTCTGACCATGACAAAAAGATAAAGTTGAATTTATTTAAAGAGATCGAAATAGACATGATGATAGATGTGTAGTTCTGAAAAGACTTGAAAGAAGAGCTGAGAAAGTGCTGATAGATATCACTTGCCTCAGAATCTCAGATGTGTAACTGTAGCTAGCCTCTTCGAGTTAGCTTTCTTGCTTACTACGTAAGATGCTGTTACACATCTGAACTCATTAACTTGAATTACAGTCAGATATTTCTTAGATTCAGAATAATATTGAACTTTGTCGATCATCTTATCTGATGTGATAAAGTATGAGCGTATTATTGAATTAATTACATGTTATTCGCTCTGTTTTGCTCATTTATCTACTCATCATTCTACTTATCACTCTACATGCTCATCATTCTACTCATCATTCTACATGCTCGTCACTCTACTCATCATTCTACTCACTATTCTACTCACTACTTTACTCATCCTTCTACTCATCATTCTACTCACTATTCTACTCATCACTCTACTCATTATTCTACTCATCACTCTACTCATCATTCTATCTACTCGTTTATCTACATGTTCAGCTATCAACTCAGCTATTTACTCGATCATCTACTTCATCAGTCTACTCGCTTTAAAACATGCTTTAAAACATGCTTCATGCAACGCGTTTAAATACGCGTTATTCGCTTCATGATCTACTTTGTTAGAGATTAGCATAGAGCGAGTTATATGAATGTCATTTAACTAGTAGATAAATACTAAGAAAGAAAAGTATTTACAGAAAAGAACTTGCAGCTTATATGTGTGTTTCTGATCTCTGTGCTAAATTCAAAAGAATTGACATCTTACACAGATGATGCAGAGACTCAATGACATCATTTCTAGCTCAAATACTTACTAAACTTGATTGAATTAATCAAGATTAAGATTGAGACTAAGCAAGCTTTAATCAATATACAATCAACACGCTAAAGTTAATTTTATATTGATTAGAATTAAATTAAATCAGAATCATAACATTACTTTCTTTCTTCAATAATTCATGTTTGCATGAATGTATTTTCTTAGTGCACTTAATTAAAATATTGAATGTGAAAGTCATCAACAATATTCTGAGTGTTCATGAATTTATCATCATCAGCGTTATATCAGTTGAAATCATTGTCATAACTCTTTCATTTGACTTGATATTAAAGTCATCTTTAATATCATTAAGAATTCAGTATATTATTAATCTTTCATTCATTCTCATCATTTATTATAATTAATTCTGAAGAATCATTGTTTTGATTAAACAAGAAATTATTAATGATGAAATGAAGAAGTTTTGAGTAAAATACATCATGAATATACATAGTTTCTGATAATTTCAATTTATATGAAAAGTCAACAGAATTAAGCATGTTGAATGAATTAAGCATTTTATCATTCAGCTTTTTGAATGATCTCATTGTTATAATGTTTCTTTCATTCAGAAATATCTTTGAGTTGATTTCATAATTAATTTCTTTTCTATACTTCTTAACTTGTTTCATCATTTACTTTCATGTCTTGACAAGATTCTTGCAAGTGAATGTTAATATTTTATTCATATGTTCAGATATATTCTTAATTCTGATGATTTACAGACATTTATGAATGTTTTCATATTTAATGAAGTCAAAATCAAAGTTCATATGAGAATGAAAACTTTTGTTTAAAAAGAATGAGATTGAGAAAATGATTGAAAATACAATGTTATTATTAACAAACTTAATCATGAATAATCATTTGAATTAGTCGTTCTGCATGTATGAGCAGAAGAAACAAAGATATTTCTCAACGTTTTGATTTACTCATTTGCTCTGATCATTGATCTGTGAATGATAAATTGTAAATAATCAAAGAAAAATGTTTAAACATTTGCAAAGAAACTTTCAAAGAATGAAAATGTGTTATGAATGTGTCAGAATTAAATAAGATCAAAGATTTAATTCTAATTATTATACAATCAATGCTAGCGAGTTAATTGCATATTGATTAAAGCTAGTCAAGATCTAGTCGAGATCTAATTTAAATCTTACTCAGATTTGACTCAGATTATGATTCAACATCTTTTCTCTTTTCTAGCATCTTTTAATCAGCTTCTATTATTTTCTAAATAAACATACTTCTTTGTGTTACGAGTAATTAACAGATGTCTATGACAAACATATTTCTTTATGTCACAAACATCTTTTGAATCAACATCTTTCTTGTGTTTCAACATGTTCTCTTTAAAACTAGCGTTGAATCTGAGTAACTACTATATAGAGCGTGTTTTTCTTATCTTTTGTATCTTCTTTTTTCTGTATTCTTAAAGTTCTAGTTATAGCTATCTTCATAGATCAAACATTCTACTCAGCTATGCATTACATCACGACAGTATGATTAGTTTTTAAACATTTTCAACATTACTTTAAGAATTTGTTAATCACATGATACTGATTTCATTACTCATTCAAATTCACTTGATTGACAATGAGATAAATATAAAGAAATTTGTGTATTTAATGATTGATAACATTGAAAGACAGAACAACATCAAGAAATTAATAGAATCAAGAAATTAAAATCTTGCATTGTTAAAGAATCTACAGCTCGTTCAGTACACGTTCATTCAAATCAATTAATAAAATCAAGAGATTAAAATCTTAATTGCTTAAGAATCATCAAAAAATTCTCTTAAATCAGTAACATTCTTTTCTGAAGATTAAACAACTTGAACTATGATCTTACTACATATCATCAAGCATCGCTCTTCGCTTGATCGTCAATTCTTCGCTATGACTTGATCATCTGTGAAAAATCTTTTTGAGAGTTATCAAAGTCTTTATTCTTCTGTCACTGCAGATTCAATTATTTATTCTGAGCTATCATTTTTTTTTTTTGATTCTTACTCGATTCAACACTCATTATGAGCCTATGCGAGATTCTATATATTGTAGCGGGCGCTGCGCTAGCGTAGCGCCCTTTTCGTATCTACTATCGCTTTTCCTGCGCTCTATACTGTAACTGTTTTCAATACGAGAACTCTATGAACTTGTTTCTTTTCTACTTTCTCTCTCTTTCATCTGACTCTTCGATGACGTCACAGCCTGAAATTGATTCAGTATGCTTGTCGAGAGTATCATTCAAATGATCGCTGTCGTCGCGCTTCTGATTTCTAGAAGCTTTCTCAAGTTCGTGATGTTCTCTTCGTGTTGCATCGTCTTTCGTTCTGCCTTTCATTTAGAACATGTTAATAGAACGTGCTTGATCAACATTCGATCTCTGTCGCACTTGCACGTCGTCGTAGCGACATCAAGTACTCGTCTCTCATGTAGAAATTGATTGAAGTCAATTTTCCCGATGCGTAGCTGCGTCAATAATGCGCTGTGAGACTTCGCACGACTCTTGTGCAGTCGCAGATGCCGATGTGTCATCTCTGATGTCAGATATCGAAAATGAGCTGCGTTGAATTTCTCTTTTCAGACTATTCTTCATGTTTGTCTGATCTGTTTCTGTATGAGCGTCAGTCTCGTCGTCACTTCAGTGCGCTGATGCTCAGTCAGCGATAGAGACAAATCATGTGCATCGTCAGTCATCTTGTTCATCGCTTCATTTTCGAGTACTTCTGCATGTCTCGTCACTCAATGTAGCTTCAGCGTGACTTCTCAAGATCGAATGCTCTCATGCGCGATCTGAACTCGTTGCAGACGTGTCTGATCTTTTGTTGATATCATAGCTTTCACTGTTTTCAGAGAAGTCTGACTATCACTGTATACTTTGTATATCTTTTCATGACACTCTTGATTCGCTGTTGCTACGTCTGCGAGATGTTTCGCTCTCGCGACTAATTCTTTCAGCTCATCATGATGAATGATGACTAAAGTCGATTCTTTCAGTCTCTTACCTAGCTCTCAGTTCATTCTCATCGCGATCGCTGTAACATCGTCTCTGCTATCGCTATCATTCGAGTAAACTCTTTGCTTCGATGCAGACGTGTCGAGATTGTGTTGTCTTATTGACATTTTCTTGTTTGCAACTATAACTATCTTCGATGACTCTGATCAGAGAATCGCTGTGTAGAAATGACTTCGATTCATCTTCATCTGTTCGAGTGTTTCTTTCATTCACTTTCGCTTCAGCTGTAGAGATGTCTTATGCAGCTTTGATTTTCAATCTCTTTTGAATGTCAAGTCGTTGCGAATTCGACGCACTGTCGTCTCGATAATCTCGCCTGATTTTCAAGAGTTCATGTTTGTTATCGATCTTTGTATCCGCTTTCGTAAGTGAATATTTATCGATGTCGTGTTTGTTTTCATCTGTAGAGTCTTTGTTGATGTCACACGATAAACGTCGATGATCTGTCGCAATGCTCTTTCTTGCACTGATCTCAGCTTGATGTTCAGATTCTTTCGATGATCTTTCACTCTCTGTGATGTATATCATATGACGACTTCGTGACTAAGCAGAGAGCGCGTCATCGCGAAGTATATTTGCTTATTCGTCATCACTGACGAGTCTCAAGTAGATTTGATGATTGTTTGCATGATCTTTTGTCTAATCACTAGTTTTGCTTTGACATGACGCATGTGAGTCGCTCATCTCAGCTTGAAGTTCAGTTGAACTCTCAAGACTCTGATATCTGATTTCGAGTTGATCTGATGTCTCGTCAGCTCTACATTAACTTTCATATTGAATTATTTAGAAGTTCTCATAAAGTGAATCAGCTCATGCTTTGTCATCGAGAATTTGATGTCATGCGTTTTTGATCACTGTTCGCATCTATCATAGATCTCGCTAAGAACTCTGCAGTTGCGTTTCATAGACTCTTCGTATGTCAAGATATTGACGTCATTCACGAAGTCTGTGAAGCTAGTTCTCAGCTTGATGTCGTCACATACTTCTAACAAGTTCGCATTGTAGAACAGATATAATATCGACGATAGCGAAGAGTCTTGTGATATGTCGACGTTCACGCTGCGTTTCGTCGTCGTGTGATCATCAATTGTGATCATGATGCGTCGATCTCTCAGAAAGTTCTTCACAAATTCGAGAAGCAGTCTAGAAACTTTTCTCTTCTTCATGTCGTGTAAGAGTCTGCTGTGCGTCACATTGTCAAACGCATTCTTTTCATTCAGATTCAGCAGTGAGACTACTCTTCTTCTCATGTCACTTCATACAGTATGTATCTTTTCTGTAATTAGTTGCAGAGTCGTATCTGTTGATCTGTGCTTGCGAGCTTTCATCTGAGTGTTCGATATTGAGTCGCAAGCTTCTACGACATTTTGCAGACGTTCGAATACAATGAACTTCAGTATTTTGCTCAGTGTGTCGAGTAGCGCAATTGATCTATATGTCTTTGCATTGAAGTAGTTTTTCTTGCCTGACTTTCACGTCACTATTGTGACTGCGCTCTTGAACTGAGTTGACTGTATTTTCTTCTGTAGACATCTTTCAAAGAGAGAGTGTATTTGTTCTGACGCGTCGTCAACGAGTCTGCGCATTATTCTATTTGTGTATCTCGTGTGTTTCGATGTCTTGTCAGATATCGCTTTGTAGACGACTCTCTTAATCTCACGATGCATCAGCGAAACGTCATTCTCAATCAAGAGCGAATACTCGAAGTCTATTGTGTTCAGCATGAGAATTTCTGAAGATGACGAAAAGTGAGTCTGAAACATCATCTTCGCTTTATTCTGCGCTGTTGTGATGATGTCAGAGCATTCTGACTTGATCAGAGAAGAAATTGTCGCTTAAGTCAATGTGTCTGCGACTGCATTTCTTGCTCATTTCGCGATTTTGAACAGTTCTCTCGAGAATTGTTCGACGTTTTGCATGATCTCTTGATATTCACTGCGTTTCTGTTTTCTGATGATCTTGTTCTTCTTGTCACATGCTCGAATGTACTTTGCTCAGTCGTTGACGATTCGACAGCTTCTTCTCATTCGTCGCACACTCTTGATGATCTTCATACACTTCTTCGTTCATTCTGCTTTGATCATTTCGTGTGATCTCGCTCAGAAAGTGAAAATCTTGATGATCTTCTTCAGTGCATTCAGCAGTTGCTTGATGTACTCATCTATGTGTCAACGTCTCGTCTCGTGATTTGACAGTGATTTCGACATTTGTTCTCTCAGAATATTGATGAACTTCTCTTCATTCATTGTCTTTCAGTTGCGACGCGATTTTCGCGCAGGCTCTTTGCAGACTCTGAGATCTATAATTATCTGTATCGACAGATGATCTGAGAAGTTTTTCATTTCTTCGTCGATTTCGCATCGTATTAATCGATTCATAATGTCGTCTGTCGTGAAGATCAAATCTATTGTCGTTTGAGATTCTTGATAATTTCTCGTAATTGTGCCTTGAGATAATGCTAGCGATGCATCGATGTTTGTGATCATTTTAATTAGCTCATTCGACAATAAATGTTGTCTTGAGTAGAATGATTCTTCTCATGTGAAGTGATGCAGATTGAAGTCTTCTACAAGAATACTTTGTCTCGACATGTGCAGCGTCTTTTCGATGTCTGAAAGATTTTCTTTTTCATGAATGATCTCATGATCTCTGAGTGGCGAATTGTATGCTTCATGAATGTGTATAGCTTTCTGAGTCATCTGTGCATCGTCTGTTAATGTTTATAACGTAATTGTGTCTACGTCTTTGAAGTATCATGTTGAGTGTCAGATGTTGCTGTCGATTCTCTTGTTTATGTAGAAACAGATTCTATCTTCATTATTCTTCAGCGTGAAGTCGATCGTTGCTGAACAGTATGCTCTGAAAATGTCATCAAATTGTCAGAATTCTTGAAGAATCAGAATGTCATAGTTCTTTATCTTTTTCTCATGTAGTAGCGCTATCATCATCTTGTTTCTGAACTTGTGAACGTTGTACTGCAGTATTCGAAGCTCTTTTTGCTGAGACATTAGAGTTCACATTTCAGACTGTTTAGTGTTCTCTTGAGTGCCTGCGAAGCGTCTGCTTCATCTGTAAGATTCTCAACAGAAGATGACATTGACAACGACGTGATTGACGTTGACTTCGATTCATTTAATCTTGACTTCTTGATCAAGTGATTCAGTATAGTGTTTTCTGATGTGACGACTGCGCTGAGCGAGCGACTTTCATTCGTTGAACGTCTCTGCTTTCTCTTCAAGTCGTTGTTCATCAGCGATTTCAGACTGATAGATGTTTCTGTGAATGTCTTTGACGTCGCTGTCTTGAGTTCTTTCTGTCTTCGTACGACATGATATAGAGATCTGTGCTTTGTGACTCTCTTTATTCTTTCTTTTTCAGCTTGTCGTTTATGACATTGAGAATCAAAGACTCTGTGTGTGCCTCGACATGCTTCACATTTTCACATGTCTCGAGTCTGTTTGTGAGAACAGTGCTTCGAGCGATGATTCAGCGCGCAGTAGACGCATCTCTGCTTGTTTTTGCATTCGTACGTCTTGTGATCATATTCTTGACACTTTAGGCACTGATGCACTCTGCAGCTTGAGTCGTAGAACTGTGTGATCTTTATGTCGATCTCATGACATACTCTCTCATCGATCAGCTTGTTCATCATCTCAGCGCTGGCTACGCGTATCATCAGCGAGACGTATCTCTTCTGCTCACTCTTCTTTGTGAGTCACTCAATCTTCTCGATCGTCATCTCTGAATGTATGTCTTTGTTGATCTTGATGAGCGTTCTCGCTTCTTTCTTCTCTATGTTCTTAGACATTTCTTCGACTCTAATTTCATGTATCACTACTTCAAAACTGATTTCGCGCAGGCATGCATTCGACGATATCTCTTTGATTCAAAAATCGTTTTTCTTCAGTGTTCTCTTGCTGCTCTTCGTCTTGACTCAAAATATCAGCAGTCTCGATCATCTCTTCATCGTCTCTATGTTCTTGCGCGTCGACAGCGTCTCGTCGACGTTAATTTCTCTCGCTCATCTCACTATGTTCTTCGTTGTTGTCGTCATGATTCTCTTTACTTCTTCTTTTTCTTTGATGAAGATCTTTACTTCAAATTTCTCACAATGATTTCGCACTGACGACGATATACCGACATTGAACACAAGATGACTTTCAAATGATGTCGTTGACTTCACGCTCGCTCTCTTTGCTCAGCTGTCAACGCGTTTTCTCTTCTTCACGAACTCTTTTTCAAGCCTGCTCGTTATCTTTTTCAGTCTCTTCAGCTGATTCTTCATGCGCTGATTGACATTCGACGCAGCGACGCGTTGACGCGTCAGCTTTTCTATCATCTCTGTCAAACTTTTCATCTCTCTTCAGAGCATCAATTCGTTGTTTCTACGTTTGTTGAATTCATAGAGTACTCGCAGCTTGTGTAATTTCTTCTGTATATCTTTCGTCTTGACTGAATTCTTCTGCAAGATAGCGATAATTGCTTCTCGTTCATTCGTCGACGTCACGTCGACGACGCTTCTCATCTGTTTCTGACAATCAGAATGAAGCGCGAGCATCATGTCGATGATGTGCTCTGTCTCTAGATAGTTTAAGTAATTCGTTTTCGTGATTTCAAAAGTTTATGTTCTCGTTGACGTGAATTAATGTTATCGAGCTATCATTTTGCATATTGAAATATCTTAGAATTGACTTTATACAAAAATGTCATCAATCTTTGTTTCATTCTCAGACTCTCAATGAACTTCTGAAAGCTTCTACTCTCTGAAATATAAAAAATGTAAAGCAGTTACAATACTGAATCAAATAAGACTCAGAAGTGTTTCTAGAAGATTCAAACAGTCTTTGAACTCAATAAGATCTAGATGTGAAAGCTTGTGAGCTATTTAACAAGATATTAAGCGAACAAATATGAAAGACTTATTTTGAGAAAATGAATCAAGTCAAAGAATCATCTGATCAATTGAATCAGACGCTTTGAAACAAATTGACTGAAGCACAACATCAACTGCGATCAATTAAAAAAGTCACTTCTTTCTCTTTTATTCTATTCAGTTTCTTCAAGCGATCTCAAAAGCTTTTGAATTCATCTTTGTTTACTGTTGAAAAAGAATTTATCTGAAATGATTGACAGAGAAAGATTCGTGACAAGTTAGAAATCAACGTCGATCATTTCAACAACGAAAGAATTATTCTAGTTTACATTCATTCTTGAATCAGCGAAGATGCAGTCAAAGTCACTTTAGTCAAACGTCAGCAAGATTCATTGAATCTCTATTCAATGATCAATGATCTACTAAATAAACTTGCTCAACTATATGATGATTTTGACAAAGAGACAAACTTTCAAAGAGAATATGCTAATCTCACTCAAGAAAAGAGCAAATTCAGTGACTTTTATTCAATGTTTCAACATCTGTTCTTCTATCTAGAATATCATGAAAAACAATTAATCATTAATTTACAAAACAAGATAGTTCATCATCTTCATGCAGCTTGAAGTAGTCAATTGATTTAGTCAGAATCTTTCAATGAAATTCATAGTTATCTGATTCATTTGAACAATGAGCATTGAGTTATGAATGACATCAAAGAAAAGAAATTCATGCTCAAGATCAGAAAGTAAGTCATCTTTGCTGAAGAGTGAGATTCATTGAATTTCTATAGAAAGATTGAAGTTATCATATTAGTTGACTCATCAAAATCGCGTGACGTAACTTTGATTAATATCAAAGAAACAAATATACAAACTGAAAGTTGTTTCATTTATCATAAGTCAGATCATTCTTCTAGAGAGTGCTCTGATTGAATCTCAAGAATTAATGCATTAAAGAATAATGAGTTTGATTGATTTACATCAGACTTTGAATCAGATTCTGACTCAAAAAACTAATTATTTCTTTCAAAGTCATTAAAGAAATAAAGATCATATCTTTGTGCAGTCAAATTGAAGTTCTATTGAAAGACAACTACTTTGAAAAGTTTTTCTGATTGATGCATTTCTCATCTCTCACAATGAATCTTTCAGTCTTTGATTCTTGATAGATAGTGATTTTATCATCTACACGCTGATACATATTAGACTAGTCAACAAAGTATGTGAGAAACTTGAAATTCAATCTATATTGCTAGTCAAAGAGAAGTTAATATGAGACTATGATGAAAAGTTAGCTAGAAAGACTATTATTCATAAAATTCTATTCAATCTCACAATTGAAAGTTATAAGAAATTGACTATGTCAATGCTAATAATTGATATCAAGCATCATGAAGCTATATTGAGCGAATTCTGAATGAATAAAAATGAAATATTATTGAACATGAGACATGATACTATTATATTTCTTGATCAATTAGATATTTCGATTTCAATTTTTTCAATCTTGTTAAATATAAAGCACTTAAGTTAATCATGATCAACTTCAACTTTTTCAACAGCTCACAGCAATGCTTCTAAGATGCTCAGATACTCAGTTTCATTTATTCAGAAAGAGTCATTCTTGATTTAAAACATAAACGTCATCTTTTTTCAAACATTAGTAAAACGAAAAAAGAAGAATCAGACAGAGATTTTTACTATGTTCATTGAAGACATTGATAGAAAAATCATCTACAATACTCAATGCAAACTAAATATCATAAACATCTTTTCAGTTAATGAAACAACTCAGAATCTAGAAGATATTAAAGTCAAGCTATCATTGAAATATCAGAATTTTCTAGATATTTTTGATTGAGTTTAAGCAAACAAGCTATCGTCTCATCATTTTTATAATCATAAGATAGAGCTTATTAGTGATGTAACATCATCTTGTTGTCAAGTGTAATGATTGTTTCTTTAACAACACAAGATATAAACACAGATCAGTATAGTAACAAACTAATTACTAGACTGAAGATCTGAGAATAACTAAGACAATAAACTGTATTGAATATTATAGAAGTTGAGCATGAAGCTTCTATCTAAGAGAATGATCATCATTATATAAATATAAAAGAATCATGTCAAGTCATTTTTGCTTTGAATGATCTCTTTGATCATTCTCAAGCAAGATGAGCAAGATGAGCATCATGCTCATCATGCTCATTGTGATCACTTCTGATTCAAGCGATCAGAGCAATCACTTCAAGATTTTAATTACTTAATGATTATCTAATCATTGCTTTATTTAATTATCTGTGAGAGAGTTTTAATACTAGATCTTCTTCTAAGATTTTCATCTTGAAAATCACTTTTCTTTCATGTCTTTTCATTGCACAACAAAAAACTTTATCTTGCGTTGCAAAGATCTTCTTGAGCGTATGAATTCTGAGCGTGCTGTCATGCGTTCTTGTGAACACTGCAATCGCTTGCAAAAGAAATGTCATGTTGACAATGAATTCAATCATTGCATCAAGTGTATGCATCTCAATCGCAAATGCAATCTTACTTTTTCGATGATGAAGTGAAAAAGAGTAAAGACAGAACATGATTGCATTCTTCATGAGTTGCTGAATACTTACAAGCAGATGCAAGAAATCTTTGCAAGAACTACTCATTTGCAAAATCAATTTGTGTTTTTGAAAAACAGGAAATAAATGATGATTGAATGAAAGTTTTGAAACATCATTAAGCTCAAGAAAAAAGAGACAAGAATTAGTGAATTATTGCTGAATGATCTTCTTTTTGACGTGTTTTTCAAGCAGATTGAGATTTCATCAGACTTTGACTGACTGAGTTTCTCAACTGAAACTGTCACAGAAGTGTCTGATAATTCTTAAAATCTTTCTTTGATTCTCAAGTGTTCTCAATATGTTCATAATCTTTTCACTTGACTAATCAATGAAGCTGATCTTTGATATTCTGTTGATTTAATATATTTTCTACTTTGTACTTGATGTTCTAACTCTCTGAATTAATTTCTGAAGATTCTGTTTAAATTAATGAATTCAAGTCTGCAAACTTCAAAAGAAAAATATAAAATACTGAATGTATTTTCATAAATGCTGAAAAATTTAACTCATAGTTAATCAATCTTTTTTCTTCTAGAATTTCAAATGATTCTAGTTTCATATGATTCAACTTGTTACTTGATCTTTTCATTTTAATATTTCGTCTTAATAAATAAACTTTGTCTTTCTTTTTAAAAGTAGATTCTTTATCTCTTTTCTTATTCGCGTACAGAATCATATGCTTGCTTAGAAACTGAATGTTCTTCTGCAGCTCTTTGTGCAACAAATGTATTTATTCAATCTGTATTGTAGCTTTTTGAGCTATTTGTACAAATTCATGCAATTTCTTAAAAGTCTTTGACTTGAATTCATAGTTTGCAAAGAATGATGACATGCTGATTACTTTCATCATTGTGCTATTGAAAGTCAACTGTATTACTGACAGTAACTGTATTCAATCATTCTGTCTATAGTTGATATAACATCTAAGATACTGTTTCAGTATCTGATTCATTCTTTTCATTTATTCATTCATCTGTAAATGATAAGTTGTAAACAGGTCATGATGAATTTCTAATTGATTCATCAACAATTTTCAGAATTTCGATGTGAAGAGCTTGTCTTTATTTGAAATTATCTCATCTGATAATTCATGATTTGCTACAATCATTCTTAGAAACGTGTATGTTAAATCTTCTGCGAATTTTGCTTTTTTGTATGACAAGAAGTATTCATACTTAATTAGTCTATCTGTAATCATTAATATAGAGTCATACGTTGTTCTCATAACTCTTTCTTTTGACTTTGATAGCTTGACTATAAAGTTCAAAGCTATGCTTTTTCATGCATGATCTGATGTGCTGAGACTTTTCAAAAGTTCGTAGAATCTGTGTCAATTATGCTTCATTCAAATGCATACGTTGCACTTTCTTATGATATTTTCTATCTGCTTTCTCATCTTAAAAAAGTAGTAGATTCTAGATATTCTTTCAATGATTTTATTCAAATTCTGATGTTCATGTATCATTAACTTGTAATAATTGCTTATTATTTCTTGTCTGCATCTTGTTAAAATATAGATGAGATCTTGAAATGTTAGTATTTCGTTGATTATTTCAAAGTTCGCGTTGTCAGCAATATTCTTTATAATATTCTGTGTGACTGAATTCTTTGCTAGCTTTAGCTTTATTCGTTTTTCGAGATCTTAATTGTAGATTCATAACGTAGCTGCATTTTGTTTATTGTAGACAATGAAATCATTCTGATTCTGTTGTAAGATAATCTGATTTATCTGTGATCTATCTGTCATGTGATCTGCTTTTCTGCTCAAGACATTGATTTTCGAGTTTTTAGATTTCTTTCAATACTGAATTTGAAAGTTGTACAACAAAAATTTCTTTGATTATTTGATCTGTCTTCGATTCAAAACTTTCATGATCATGAAGTATAACAGATTTTTATGATCTGTATATACTTGAATCTGATATTTAAATTCTTTCAAATACACTTTTCATTGTTTGAAAGAGTCAACAATAGCTAGTAGCTTCTTGTCATGTATTTCAAAGTTCAATTCAGCGACTGTAATTTTATGATTGTAATAAGCAATAAAGTGCAGACATTTTTTATCATTTGATTGACTGATACACGTCTCAATAGCTTCGTTCAACACGTTTATCTCAAGCGTAATAGATTTTTCTGATTCAAACATGATCAGTATTGACTGAAAGATAAACAATTTCTTCAGCTTCTTGAAAGCTTCTTCTGCTTTCTCAGTTCATACAAATGATATGTTCTTTTTCATAAGATTCGTAAGTGATGAGATGATTCTGAAGTATCTCTCTATAAAGCATCTATAAAAGTTCGCAAATTCTAAGAAGAATTGAACTTCAATCTTTGACTTTGACGTTGATTAAGTCGTAACAACTTGTCACGATTTTAGCATGTGTTACTCAAAAGATGTTGAGAAAAGAGATGTTAGATCACTTAGATGATGTTGAACAATATTATAGATGATGATAGATGTGAGATTATCAGTGATGTTATGAGAGTCTCTCGATACAAATGATACTCAGCGTTCATGAGGTATAAAAACATCTGAATGATCTCTTTCTTTTCTTTCTTCTTCATGCAACGTCTTGTATCTAAAATCTAGTTATTAGAATTTCATTCTGATTTCATTCAGCTCTCAGTTCGTGACATTATGTTGCATCACACTACATCATAAGTCAATTCGAGAATATCAGCAACACTCTGTCGTCGACATCTCTAGTCTCAATCAACGAACTCATCACTGTCGCTCAGTTTCAAATTCACGTCAACAATGCTCTTGAAGCATCATACACTTTTCTGATTGAACTTCAAACTTGATTCAACGACATCATCACTCAGTATATCAACTGAGTCTCAGTTTGTCAACAAGAACATGAGCAAACTCAGATTGAACTCAAGCAGTCTCAGATCAATAATGAAATCTTGTCAGAAATGATTCAAGAACTCAAGAGCATGAGCAGAATCAATATCAAATCAGAGAAATATTTGAATTCAGAACTCTATATCGAAGAGCGAGAGAAAAAGCTAAATCAGTTCATCTTCAAGCTGATCAGCAAGCTGAAGTTGAATGCAAATCATTATTCAACTTTTGAGTCTCATCTTCTGTATGAATACAGTCGCTTATTGAAAAATGCTGTCGCTCAAGCGTTGCTGCGTATGACTGCTCAGCATGATAAGCTAGTCACGATTGAGCAATTAGTTGTCTTGTTAAGACAAGTCTTCGATGATTCAGACAAGCAAGAAATCGCTTAGCGATTAATTTCAGCTCTAAGAATGCGAAATCGCATCTTCATTGAATATCTGTTCGATTTTCAACAGCACATTGATGCAATCGAATATGACGTCGTAACTCAAAAATTCAATCTGAAGAATGAACTATTCAGCGAGCTCAAAGCTCTATTGATTCAGATGAATGTCAGCAGTCTGAACTATGAGCAGTTGATTATCAAATGTCAGCAATTGAATAGTCGATATCGCGTCACAGTACAGAATCTTCTCAAGTCAAAAGCAGTGATTCATTCTGTCTTTGTGATCTCTACAGTTCTCGCGTATCTCGTCAAATATGCAACATTTTCGACAGGCTTGAAAGCTACGATCTTGAGTTCAAGAAATCTCATGAATTTATCGATCGTCAACATAAAGAAACGAGACTCACTGATTCTCAAGAAGCATCAGCATCGCATGATCAATCATCTGTGTCTATACTGCAATAAGTCTGAGCATCAGACTGCGATCTGCAATTCAAAGCTCAAGATTCAGCTACAAATCATCTCATTATTCATTCTTGCAATCTCTATCGACAATCTTGCTTTCGATACTTCTTTCGCCTTGAAAAAAGTCTAGTCTCTGCACACAGTCGCTTGCAGAGACAATCGAACAGTCTGAAAATCTCTGCACTCTCAGTTAGCTCGATTCATCGATTAGAAAAGAAGATGAACAATGATCATCTCATGCTCTCAGATAATCTAGAAAGCAATAAAATCAATGTCAATCTTTCTGTTTTGATTGATATCGACGTCATTGATTATGCATTTATTGATGACTCTTTCGCGCAAAGACACTCTCTGTTCTGTTTTTCTTTGTCTGAAATCTGTACTCTTCAGAAGTTTGATGATCAATCAGTTGTATTTGATTCAATCACTCATTACGCTCTTGTCAAACTTCGAGTCTCAAATGAGAAGTTCAAAAAAACTCTCTTTTATGTCATTCAACTTTCGCAATTTTCAGTTGTTCTAGATCTGCTCTGATTAAAAAGTCATAAAGCAATTATAGATCTGCGTCATAATCAGCTCATCTTTGAATCTCAAGTCAACTCAGAACTCGTACTTGAAACTCTCTCGAGCATCTCGA